>Ga0074199_1000095_pt1 | contig 196007 bp, 177 predicted proteins | sample EPASupsiteSAE347_FD_64528 | JGI IMG/M metagenome (GOLD analysis project Ga0074199, IMG submission 64528) | Bioremediated contaminated groundwater from EPA Superfund site, New Mexico - Sample SAE3-47 | ecosystem: Environmental > Aquatic > Deep subsurface > Groundwater > Contaminated ... | reverse complement strand
ACAGAGGTCGGGGTTATCTCCTGCAAAAGCAACATTGAATCGGATCATGTTTTCTATTTTATTGAGACAACTCCCGCCTTGATTCTCGACGAAAGCGATCATGCCGTTGAGGCATTTGTCTTCGAAAATGTTGATAATTTCATGAGCAAGATGTTCTTTCGTCTCAAAGTGGCAATAAAGGGTTCCCCCGGTAAAACCGGCGGCTTTCATTATTGATGCCACAGAGGTCCCATTGTAACCCTTTTTTACAAACAGCTTCAAACCTGACTTCAGGATTTTTTCATAGGAGGTTATCTTTTTTTGTGATTTCATTTAATTACCATAATAACACATAACAGGTTATAATTTGTGAAGAATTTACTGTAATTTTTTTTATTACCCATCACTATTAACTATTTGGTTGACGCAGAGACAGGATGACCCGGATCAAACAGGTCGCAAGACCCTTCTCCGCTTCTTCATGGAGATAGCCGGATAAGATACTTCTCTCATGGCAGATTCCGTGTACCCAGGTCCTCCATACTCCTCGGCGCCCGGGTCGGGTAGTGAATAACACCATGTGAGGGTTGACCCACAGATCGGAATAGCGGCAGCAACATGAGAGGGAAGCGACAAGAAACATTATTGCGGGATGAGAAAATCTTTTTATTGACTTTGATTTAACCGGGATGTCCTCTCTTCCACCAGAGGACATCCTCTCTTCCCGGTTTTAGTTAAGTCTCTAAAAGAAATACCAGGCTGCCATCCTTATGTTGTCTACTGTGCCGGACCTGTCGAGGTTGCCGGCTGCCGTTGCCCCTGTTGCAAGTGCGCCGTAGGCTGCATAACCGGTCATCATGCGGGAATATTCGATCCCTAACCGTACTGCAGGGTTAACATCCCACAGGACGTTGGCAATCATATGCTGGTTGGTTCTTATTGCAGCAGCACCCACCGCCCGGAAGGTATTGGGGTTGAAGTTATTGGAAAATGTTCCGTAAATACCGTTTATCCAGACGTTATCTGTGAAATAGTAGGATAGTTGTCCCCAACCGCCGTAGTTAAGGGCGGCCGCGGCGGAGTAATAGGCCGCGTTAGCGTTCAGGGCTGCGTCGTATGATGCCGCAGGGCCGCTGGTATAATAGAGGCCGTTGTCCTGACCCATAAAGGCTGCACCGGAAAACGAGAAGGCGCCTGCCTTATTCCCCTTCTTTTCCGGAATGATAGGGATATAACCTTTCAGGGCAATTGACCATGCATTTACATTGTCATCAGACCAGCCGGTTCCGGATGTATTGACATAGGTCTTCTTTTCCTTCCCGGCAAAACCGCCAAAGGAGAACTGTAAAGGAAATACGCCGATCTTCCCGCATGAGTCCGTTTTATATGTCATTTCACCCATGAAGTGGGGAAGTTGTGACCGTGCAAAATCGTTCTGGGTATTTGCTGCGATTGTTCCGCCCGAAAGGGTGTTATACTCCGAATAGATGCCGAGGAAACCCGAAAAGTTCTTATTCCATCTATGTGTCCACCTGACCTGAGGCTGACGGGCGCCCCGGCCCATGGGATTTAAGTCGCCGTTGCCCACAATGTAGAATGAAGGGATGTAGCCCCAGTCATTCCAGTACTGGCCGATGAGCAGGCTATCCTGTGCCCAGTCAAATTTCATATAGGCATGACGCAGCTCAAATACGCCTGCCGTCGTGTTAACACTTGCACCCCTGAAATCACCTTCGATAAAGGCGGATGTTTTTGCACCCCATCCATCCGGACCTTTGATCAGCATGTTCAATCTTGTTTCACCTGCGTACCAGTATGTACTGCCGTATTCGTCGAGCAGGTTCTTGTTGTTCGATAACGAACCCCTGGTTGCGACAGCATAATCCGGACCCAGGTTCTGGTTCTGCCAACCCAAATCCGTCTTTACAAACCCGCCGAGTGTTACATCGTATTTGCTTGTTACGCTTCCTGCGTAGATAATCGCAGGCACTGTGAGAAACAAAACAACCATTGCAACAAAAACCTTCTTCATACTCCTTTTACCTCCTTTTAATCCAATAATTTAATATTGATAACTTATATATCCTTATGTTTTTTTATTCCGATGGATTTAGCGTTATATTTAATCGTATATAATGGGGGAAATCTATCAAATAAGATAACGGTCAGTCAAGTACTTTTTAATGAAAAAAACCACTGCAAAGGACGCGGCAAAGAAAACTCGTCCAACGCCGGGAGTGTCGGGCGCCGGATGACTCGATGATTCAAGGAAAACGATATTTACAGGTGGTGGATTCGGGGTAACGCAAATGTCGGGACCGGGTCGATAGCTGAAACAGCTTTACGCCTTTTTATAATTCGTCGGATATATCCCTGCGCTTACAAAGAACAGTCCGAAAAGTAATCCTTTGGTAAGCTGTTCACCCAAAAATATGGCTCCGAAGGCAACACCGAACACAGGGATCGGGAAGGTAAAAACAGCAAGTTGCGATACCGGATAGGTATGCATGAGCTTAAACCGGGCGAGGTATGAGGCAAAGGCCATAACAATGGAAGAATATGCGAAGACAGCTATGACTGAGCCATTGATATCCGGTATCCATTTTGGCTCCATAATCAAGGCACAAAATTTTGATAGTTTCCGATAGACTGACTATTGCTGCCCATTTTTCCGTATGATTCTACATTTAATCAATACAAAGCTGCGCCCGCTGCAACATTTTACACTCGTTTAATCTATAATTGCATGCAAAATATGTTAAAATAGTTATTATCGTTTTTTTCATTATCACTTCAAAGATGGTACAAACTGCTTATTTGTGAAAAACTCGACTTCAGGAGGCGGCTGAGCAAACACCACTTTTCAGGCATCCTTCATGCCTCAGGCCTCTGGCAGGTTTTCCCTGGCCGATTTCACGGTTTTACGCTCAAGCTCCGATATAACCTGAGCACCCAACAAGAGGATTAAGGCTGCCGCCTCTGTGGTGAGAAGGGCCACCACCGCTGTGGCAAAGGAACCGTAAATCAGATTCACCATGGATAGAGCCGAGTAATACCATACCATCACACGGCGGGTGATCTCCCATAGAACCGTTGCGGTTATCCCGCCGATCAGCGCATAACGAAAACTGATACGTACCGTAGGCATCACCAGGTATATGGAAGCAAGCATGAGCACCTCGCCGATGATTCCCAAAAGATACAGTGCAATTCTGGAAGTACCTTCAAGGCTCAAGGCCCATCCAAGAATTATCAGTTGCCTTTTTTCCAATGTGTCCAATATCCCCGCAATGAATGAAACGAGCAAAATGCCGAGACACATTGCGAAAACGTATAGATAAGGAATAAGAGCTGAAACGATAAAACGGCGGCGGCGCCTTCTTGCACGATGAGAAAAGATCACCGACATGGCGTTTTCGAGCACTGTAAAGGCTATTGAGCTGAAAAACAACATGACCAGAAATCCGATAATGCCGATCATCTTACGGTGCACAAGAAATACCCGCACCTGTTCCTTCAATATTGCTGCATAGCCGGGTATCACCATTTCCAGATACGTAGATAAGGTTTGAAACAATTGTTCTTCCCCGATAAAATGGGACAGCACAATAAGGGTGAGTATTGACATGGGTACGATCGACAAAAGGGCATAGTATGCAAGGGCGCCGGATAAGAGCAGGCCCTGATTGCGTTTAAAACTGCGCAATACCCTCAGCGAGAATCTGAAAAAACCTTTCAGTGCCCAGCCCCCATTTTCCTGCTTCTGTTTCACGGGACAAGAATAGCACAAACAAAAGAATTATTTTATTTATTCCTTTGATGATTTGTTATAATTTTGCACATCCCCTGTTGTAGGGAAGCACCGCTGTTGCGCTCTACGCTATTCAAACGCAAATCCTTTCTCCCGAAACAATTTGAGGCACACCTCCACCACCTCAGCATCATAGAGTATGCCTTTGTTCTTCTTGATCTCTTCAAGGGCCGCATCTATTCCAAGGGCAGGCCTGTAAGGGCGATGTGTGGCTATTGCTTCCGTTACATCGGCAACTGAAAGGATCTTTGTTTCAAGGAGTATCCAGCCGCCTTTGAGTCCCTGGGGATAGCCGGAACCGTCTAATCTTTCATGGTGCTGGAGGACCATCTCCGCTATGGGATAGGGCAATTCAACATCTTTCAGTATGTCATATCCTGACTGGGAGTGAACCTTGATGAGACTCATCTCTATGTCGGTAAGTTTGGTAGGTTTAGCTAATATCTCAGCCGGAACCGATATCTTTCCTATGTCATGTATAATGCCTGCCATACGGATATTATCAACTGCATCGCTTGGTAGTCCCATTTCCTGGGCTATGGCGCGGGCAAGGTTCGATACCCTCCTCTGATGGCCTGCGGTATAGGGGTCCCTTGTCTCTACGGTAAGCGACATGGCCTGTATGGTGCCGGCTAAGGACTTGCGGAGTTTCTCAAGGGTCTGCCGGAGGGATTCTTCGGCGAGTTTGCGGGGGGTGATATCCTCTATGGTTCCTTCATAGTAAAGCGCCTTGCCTGCCTCATCCTTTACCGCACGGGCATTGATGAGAACCCAGATTATACTTCCATCTTTCCTGTAGTGCTGTGTCTCAAAACTCTTAACAAATCCCTGTTCTTCAAGGATCTTACGGTACCTTTCCCTGTCTTCGGGGTCTATATACATTTGTTCATCTATATTGGTAATATCCGATATCATTTCTTCCGGGGATGCAAACCCGTGTATATGTGCCATTGCAGGGTTGACGCTTATGAATTGTCCTTCCGGTGTTGTCTGGAAGATGCCCTCAATAGCGTTGTCGAAGATAGAGCGGTATTTGGATTCGCTCTGTTTGAGCTCTTTTTCTATACCCTTCCTGTCTGTAATATCACGTACTGATTCTATGGCGCCAATAATATCCCCGTTTTTGTCAAATAGCGAAGAAGCAACTCCCCACAGGCAGGCGCCTTTTCCTCCGTACATCTGGGGGATAAACCTCTCTCCGCAGATAGTATGACCCTTATGCTCAATAAAATTATACTTTTCCCTGACCCCTTCGGCGGCAGACAATACAAGGTCTATGAGTACGGGCTCTCTTATTCCATAGAAAGGCACTGCATATTCATAATTACCTTTCCCGAGCATATCTTCCTTCATTACCCCCGTCATCTCCTCTGTCGCCCTGTTCCAGGCAATGACCTTCTTTTCATTATCTATGACAAAGGTGGCATCGGGGAGGAATTCTATGATATCGAGAAGCTGTTGATGGGATAAAGCAATCTGTTTTTCCGCCTCCTTACGTTCGGTGATGTCTTCGTAAAAACCTTCATAACAGAGAAAGTTTCCGTTTTTATCATAGATGCTTTGTACATTGATGGAAACCCATATCTTACTTCCGTCTTTTTTATAAAATTGCGTTTCAAACCCTTTGACCACACCGTGTTTTTCAAGCATGCGCGAAAGATATTTGCGGTCTTCAGGGTCAACATACAGTTGGTTGCCGATATCCGTAACAGACGCCGCAATCTCATCATAAGAGCTATACCCTAACATATTTATACAGGCAGGGTTAGCCATAAGGAACTTGCCATCCGGTGTGGTCTGGTAGATGCCCTCAAGTGAATCGTCAATAATACTGCGGTATTTGGCTTCACTTTCCTTGAGTGCCTCTTCGGCAAGCTTGCGATCTGTGATGTCAACTCCCATGCCGGCAAGGCATTTTGCATTGCCGATTGTAACGGCCTTGCCTGTAAAGAAGAAAGGGGTTTTATTACCATCTTTTGATGTAAAATCCGCTTCAACAGTAGCTTCACCTTTTGTAAAAACCTCCTGAATCGCCTGTTCAACAAGCTGTTTGTCTTCGCCGGTAAAGAAATCCAGGGGGTGCATCGTTGCAATCTCTTCTCCCGCATATCCCGATACCTTCTCAAAATTTTCATTCCACCTTAGAAACCTTCTACTCTCGTTATAGAGATAAAAAATACCCGGCGAACTATCTACCGTCGAATCCGAGATATCCTTTTCCGCAAGCAGCAACTCTTCATCCTGCTTACGTTCAATATCTTTTCTTTCCAACATTCCCGCCATGTCATCGAAAATTTCTGCAACGTGCCCCAACTCACTTTCATCGTACGGCAAGGAAGTCCGTGCCTTGAAATTTCCTTTACCCACTTCACGGGAGGCATCTGCGAGCTTCTTCAGTTTTCTTGCAATAACAACATTTCCTATAAACCATGCTAATCCTATAGCAAAGATGAAGGCACAACAAAGCAATACTATATTGACAAACAAAGTCTTTCCGGCTTGTGACAGTGCCCGCTCCTCGGGAATGCCGACATACATGAAAAGATATGGAGACATACTTCCCTTTAGATATAATCTTTTATACGCGAAAAGACATTTGGCCCCATCAACCCCGGTAGCCGTGAAAGCCCCTTTTTCCGGTCGCGCCGACATATGCATGATTATATCCGCCGAAGCGGTCTTGCCGGCATATTTTTCCCGGTCAGGATACCGGTATAAACTTGCATATCTGTGGTCAAGCACGTAGAGCGTGGAACCTTCGGGCAATTTTGCCAGCGTAAATATCTGGCCGTAGCGGGCAATGTCAAACGCCACCGCTATTACACCTTTAAAATTTCCCCTGGTGTCCAATACGGGGTAAGCAAAATGAAACACCGGTCGTTTAAGCGTCCTTCCTATGACATATTCCCCTGCGGAAAAATCCTTTTTATTCAGAACATCCTGAAAATACTTCCTGGATTTCAGGTTCTGCCGGATCAATGGCAGAGCAGAGGAACACAACACCCCCTGAGCATTTACAACAAAAATGTTTCCATATAATGGATTCCGCTTCAACAATTCCCTGAGCAGTCTGTTGCTTGCCGGGGCATTCAGGTTTTGTATATCAGGCAGCCTTGCGAGGGTCATGAGGAACTGGCGAGTGCTTTCCGCGGCGCGCTCATGTTCATATGCCAGACTCTGCACCACACTTAGTGCATTATCTTTTGCATCTTCTATATCACGGTACCTACGGTCTAATCCTGAATAAACAACAATTCCGATCGTAGGAAGGATGGATATTAATACCAGCACAAGCAACTGAGTTCGTATAGACTTGAAAAAGGAATGTCCCAATGTACCCCCCCTCCACTAAAAGAGAATCGTAAGCCCATGAAAATCCTTAAATATACAGTAAAAACGTAAGCGTTAAGGGTTATTCAACTTGTCAGTATTAATTTTTTCACATATACAGTATATATGTCTATATTTTAATTTATTAAAAAAATAGGATGATGTATGGGACGAGCGGATGGGGAGGCGGCCCCGGCTATGCCAGGTTCTTAAAGCACGGTAGACATGTCGGGTGGCTTACGTGTTGTAAACCACCCGACATGAACTTCACTCGATTTTGAGCTTTTTCTCCTTCTTAACCGCCTCTTCGGTCTTCGGTATCCGTATCTCAAGAATCCCGTGTTTGAACTGCGTCTTTGCCTTATCCGTCTGTACCTCAGCGGGTAAGGTAAAAGTCCGCACAAAAGAGCCATATGAGCACTCCCACCGGTAGTAATTCTTTTTTTCAGCCTCTTTTTCTTTTTTCTTCTCTCCGGCAATCGAAATCGTATCGTCGGTCAATGTGATGTCGATATCCTCTTTATTTACGCCTGGAAGTTCAGCCCTTACCACCACATCGTTCTTTTCCTCGAAGATATCTACCGATGGGTTCAGCTCTTCCGTTGCAGGGAATTTCAACCCGGGCAACCCCAGAATGGAAAAGGGTCTCCTGAAGACGTCCTGAAACCAATTCTCCGCGTCCAAAAAAGCTGATGGGACTTTTGTAGACTTAGTTTTCGCCAATTCCTTTGATTCTTTTCTTGCCATGACACACCCCCTGTCTTAAAGATTGTGGAACACTACAGCAGCAACCATTACCGGGTTGCTGCCTCTTCACCGGCCATTGCCATTCATTCCTGCCTGTCGGCCGGGTGAAACCAAAGGACGATCTCAAAGAAAAGCACTCCGATTACCGTGAGTTTGCTGTTCCTTCCTTGGTACCATTGATGGAGCCTCCAAACAAGGAGCCCATCGACAGCTGTTCTCTGAAGGACCTCGGTCTCCAGAAACTCACTGTTTACAGCAAAGAACCAAAACTGCATACCAGCTTTCCTCCTCTTTCACGAGGAGAATGGTCGCTAATGTTCGTACTGTTGCGTAGAGTATCTACGGGTGATCATAATCATCAGAAGTATTCTTGTCAAGAAACAGGGTCTGATTGTGAAAACTATCCGGTGAATATGAAGGCATCTCATGGACAATTTACAGTATAGGTGCGTCATTGCCGTTCGTAATGCACATTTTTCTTAATAAGGGATGGGTGCACGACTTCAGGAAGTAAAAAAACGAGAGGCAGATAGGAAAATTTACCGCAAAAAACACTCTTCGGAAGCTCAAAACAGCGCATGTTGCTTTTGGTAATCGATAGAAGCCTGACCAATCAGGCCTAAGGTTTATATCTATTGTCAATGCAGCACAACAAAGCCCATACCATAATGTTACGCCCTGAAAAGCTATATGTTTTCCTGGAAAATTAGTAATATCCGGATAGCGTACACATGTTCGAATCAGGTCATATGCACACTCATTCAAAATTGAGCAGGTCTGCTCCACTGTTTTAATCATGTCAATCTTGTTGACCTGCAAAATTGAGACGGCAACAGTCCGGCACAAAAAATAGGGGATCAGATTCTTCTAATCCCCTGACATTACTGCTATTAGATAAGCTCCCCGGGCAGGACTCGAACCTGCAACATCCTGGTTAACAGCCAGACGCTACTACCGATTGAGCTACCGGGGAATATGAGAGTTAATAAACAACAAAAACCCCTCATATGTCAAGGGGTAAAAGCATGAATCTCCGCCGGCTTTCATATAATAATATCTTCTACCGCAGCTTAAAACGCTGAATTTTTCCCGTCGCACTCTTGGGAAGCTGATCAACAAATTCTATCCAGCGGGGATATTTATATTTAGCCAGCTTGTCAAGGACCCATTTCTTCAGTTCTTCAGCAAGGTCGTCTGACTTCTCGTACCTGTCCCGCAAAACAATATATGCCTTCGGCTTTATCAGGCCTTTCGCATCGGGAAAACCGACAACGGCACATTCAAAGACAGCCTCGTGCTGGCTCAGACAGTTTTCGACCTCTACAGGAGATACCCATATCCCTCCCACCTTAAGCATATCGTCGGCCCTGCCTGCACACCAGTAGAAACCGTCTTCATCGACATAATATTTATCGCCCGTATTGATCCATTCGCCCTGCATAGTATGCCTTGATTTTTCACGCTTCCGCCAGTATTGTTGGGCTGCGCTGTCGCCCTTCACATAGAGGGTGCCGATTTCACCCTGCGAGGCTTCCTTCCCTTCATCATCAAAGAGTTTTAATTCGTACCCGGGTACCGGCTTGCCTGTTGAACCGGGCCTTATCTGGTCGGGCCGGTTTGAGAGGAAGATGTGGAGCATTTCTGTTGAACCTATGCCGTCGAGGATGTTAATGCCGAAACGTTTTTTCCAGCGATCAAAGATGTCGGTGGGAAGTGCTTCACCTCCGGAGACACAGATTCTTACAGAAGAGAATTCATGATTGGCATTGGCATCCTGTTTTACCCCTTTTTCCCTGTCCTGCCGGTCTTTATATTCAAGCATCTGTCCATAAAGGGTAGGTACTCCGAAAAATATGGTAGGACGAAATTTTTCAAGGTGGCGAAAGATATTTTCCGGTGACGGCGGGCTGGGATTGAGAACAGCAGATGCCCCGACTGACATGGGAAAATACATGCCGTTACCAAGGCCATAGGCAAAGAAAAGACGAGCCGCAGAAAAACAGATATCATCTTCGGTGATTCCCAGAACGCCCTGAGCAAAAGACAGGGAAGTCACAACCGGATCATACTGGGAGTGAACAGCACCTTTAGGAGATCCTGTAGAGCCTGAACTATAAAGCCAGAAGCCGACGTCATCCTTCGAGGTGTTTTCGGTCTTGAGTGTAGCAGGAGCATGTCTGTACATCTGCTTGAAAGGGATATGCGCACCATTTATTTCCGATATTACGATCATATCGCGGAGATAGAAGAGGTCTCCCTTTATCTGGTTAATAACGGGAAGGAGTTGTTCCGATACAACAAGCACCCTTGCCCTGCTGTCGTTGAGATAATACTCATAATCTTCAGGTGTAAGCATGGTATTAACGGGAATAGGAACCGCCCCGATCTTGATAGCCCCCCAGAAGGCAGCATAAAACTGGGGGACATCGATCATAAGCACCATGATTTTGTCGTCGACCCTCACTCCAAGCTCTCTAAAACCATTGGCGGTTTTATTGGTCATCTTTTGAATGTCATTATAGGTATAATTCCGATATTCCGTATAGACTGCTATTTTATGACCACGCCCCTGACGGATGTTTCTATCGACAAAGTAATCCGCCGCATTAAAAAAATCTTTCGGTGTTTCAATAACCATACACAACCTCCTTCAAATATATTCGAAATTTACAAGCTTCCCCATCTTCCGGAATATGACACCCTCATACCTTATATTGGTCACGGTTCCCACAGTAAAATTAATCGTGTCGAAAGTATGAAAGAACGTTCATAGATCGGAAACAGAGGAATCAGCTTAAAATTTATCGGGGTTTTTATCAAGCATATTGTTTGGTTTTATATTTTTCGACTTGCTAAAACAGAATTATCTTTTTAAACCTCCTTTTCCCGACTTTAATGATAAATTCGTCAGAACCTTCGAAAAATGTTTCCTCACCAATAACTTTGTTGCCGTTTATAGCAACACCACCCTGATTGATCATTCGCTTTCCTTCGGTTGTGGAGGAAACCATGCCCATATTCAGGAGCATCTTCGGCAGCCATTTTTCTATCTCTTCCCTTTTTATCCTGACAACTTCGATATCATCGGGAACCTCTTTATTTCTGAATACCTTATCGAAATTCTCATGCGCCTCTGCTGCAGCCTGAAAGCCGTGAAATCTTTTGACAATCTCTTTTGCAAAATTAACCTTTGCGTCCCGCGGATGGACTGAACCCTCGCCAATCCCCTTCTTCAAAGTCTTGAATTCATCAACGGTAATGTCACTCAAAAGCTCATAATATTTCAACATCAGATCGTCCGATATGGACATGAGTTTGCCGAACATAATATCCGGTGATTCATCGATGCCCACATAGTTCCCGTAACTCTTACTCATCTTGTTGACTCCGTCAGTACCTTCGAGTAAAGGAACAGTAACAATGATCTGCGGTTCCTGGCCATAGGTCTTCTGCAAATCTCTTCCGACGAAGAGATTAAATATCTGGTCATGACCGCCAAGCTCCACATCCGCTTTTAAAGCCACAGAATCATATCCCTGTACAAGAGGATATAAAAACTCGTGGATACTTATAGGCAAATTATTTATATACCTGTTTTTAAAATCTTCCCGCTCCATTATCCTTGCCATCGTATACTGCGCACACAACCTGATCATATCGGCAGCATTCATGGATTCCATCCATTCACTGTTGAACCTGATCTCCGTCTTGTCCGGGTCAAGAATCTTAAAAACCTGTTCTTTGTATGTTTCGGCATTTTGAAGAAGTTCTTCTTTTGTCAGGGCCGGCCTCGTCTCAATTCTCCCCGTTGGATCCCCTATCATTCCGGTAAAATCACCGATCAAAAAAATTGCTATATGACCAAGTTCTTGAAACTGTTTAAGTTTTTGAAGAACTACCGTGTGCCCGAGATGCAAATCCGGCGCTGTAGGATCAAGACCAAGTTTGACCCTCAAAGGTCTCCCTGCTGATTTTGCTTTGTTCAGCTTGCTTCTCAGCTCCTCTTCGCTGATAAGGTCAACGGCGCCGCGCTTTATGATTTCAATCTGCTGCTCTATGTCCATAACCGACCCTTTTAAGCGTTTAGCGTAGACTTTTAATAGGTCATATACGATTTATAAGACCTATATTTTCCCTCTATGCTCTATGCTTCCTTATATTATTTTCTCCTTAATCCTCTCTATCTTCAGACATTTCCCGGTCATACAATCTATTGTAATAAAAACCCCCTGCACTTCGACATCATCTTTTCCTACTTCATATTTCTGGGGAATTTGGGTTACAAATTTTTTTAATACTGCTTCCTTATCCATACCTATTACCGAATTTGCAGAACCGGTCATTCCCACATCGGTTATATAGCCTGTTCCATTCGGCAGAATCTTCTCGTCAGCGGTCTGAACATGGGTATGGGTGCCCAAAACCACCGAAACCTTTCCGTCAAGAAACCATCCCAACGCAATCTTCTCGGATGTGGCCTCCGCGTGAAAATCAACCATAATGGGGACATCATCCCCTGTTTGAGCAATCAAGGTTCTCATGGAGCGAAAAGGACACTCGAGGTGATTCATAAACACCCGACCTTCGAGGTTCACAACCCGTAAACTTTTTCCATTCTTTTTCAATAATGTATGTCCGAAACCAGGTGTACCTTCAGGATAATTCAGCGGCCTGATTACCCTCTTCTCCTCCAACAGGAAAGGGATCATTTCTTTTTTCTTCCACACGTGATTACCGGTGGTAATAAGGTCAACCCCGCAGAAAAGCATCTCCGATGCCAATTTAGGGGTTATCCCGATGCCGCCGGCTAAATTTTCTCCATTGATTATTTTGAAATCTGCGCTGTTATTCCTTACAAACTGCTCAACAGCTCTTCTTCCCGGCTTTCCTATTACATCACCGAGAAACATGATGCGCATCTCATTTTGCATATTCGACAGCCCTTGTTTCTCTTATGACAACTATCTTGATCTGGCCGGGATAAGATAATTCCGTCTCAATCTTCTTCGCAATATCCCTTGAGATTATATAGGTTTGTTCATCGTTGACCTTATCGCTGCTTACGACAATCCTTATTTCTCTTCCGGCCTGGATGGCATAAGATTTATCAACACCGTTGAAGCTATTCGCAATTCGCTCCAACTCTTCGAGTCTCTTTACATAAGTTTCGAGCATCTCTCTTCTTGCACCGGGCCGGGCTCCGGATAAGGCATCTGCGGCCTGTACAATAACATCAAGCAAACTTGTTGTGGGAACGTCTTCATGATGTGCCTGGATCGAATGAACAATAGGTTCTGCCTCGCCGTATTTTTTCGCAAGGTCCGCCCCGATTGCAGCATGTGATCCTTCAATCTCGTGATCTACAGCCTTTCCGATATCATGAAGCAGCCCTGCCCTTTTAGCTTCTTTCACATTCAGTCTTAATTCCGATGCAATAATACCGCATATAAAAGCAACTTCAAGTGAGTGCTGGTAAACATTCTGGGCATAACTACTCCTGTATTTTAACCTTCCCAATATTTTAACCAGTTCAGGATGGACATTATGAACTCCCAAATCAAAAATTGCCTGTTCACCGGATTCTTTGATCTTGTCTTCCATCTCTTCAGCAACTTTTGAGACTATCTCTTCAATCCTTGCAGGGTGTATCCTGCCATCGCTGATAAGCCTTTCTATGGAAATTCTGGCAACTTCTCTTCTGATCGGATTAAAGCAGGACAGGATAACAGCTTCCGGTGTATCATCAATAATGATATCAACACCTGTTGCAGCCTCCAATGCCCGGATATTCCTTCCTTCCCTTCCTATGATCCTGCCCTTCATCTCTTCATTGGGAAGAGTAACGGTCGAAACCGTATCCTCACCCACATAATCGCCGGCATATCTCTGGATGGAGAGGGCAATAATCTCTTTTGCTTTTTTGTCGGCCCTTTCTCTTGCTTCCTCTTCTATCTTTTTACATATTTTAAGCGCTTCATACTTCGCTTCATCTTCCATCAACTGTATAAGGATCTTTTTCGCTTCTTCAGCGGTTAAACCTGATATTCTTTCTAGCCTCTCCCTCTCTTTTATCAAAAGATTCTCATATTCCCTTATTCTATTATCCAGGTTAGATTGTTTACCCGTTATATCTTTTTCCTTTCTGGCTAATTCATCTTCCTTTTTGTCGATAAAATCTATCTTTTTGTCTAAGTTAGATTCTTTTTGTGAAAGCCTTTTTTCAACATTTTGTAATTCAATGCGCCTTGACTTTATTTCCTGTTCGAGCTCATTTTTGGCTTGAATTGTGGTATCCTTGGCCTGGATGGATGCTTCCCTTAAAAGCACATCAGCTTCTTTTTTCGAATCATCCAGTATCTTTTTGCCTATTTTTTCGTATTCGCCGACTTTTTTTTGCTGGACAAACCTTGCGAGCATAAAACCTGCAAAGAGTGCAACTATTGAAATTATAATAATTAATATTGTATTCAAAACTATCCCCCTTATAACAATGTATAGGGGGTTAGTGTGGTGAGGGAAGAGAAAACCTTATATATTTTTATGTCAATAAAGTCGTACCTCCGGATAACATAATTTTTTTATGTTAAACCTCTATTTCCTCACAACTAACCCTGCAAAAAACCCCGCAGATGCCGTGTAAACGGTACGTCTTGAACCTCTTGTTAAGGTGGGTATTTTTTTGTTGTATCAGGCTTCTTGCAACGAGGCAAGCTTGCACACCACAACAAGATAAAATTCCCAAAAAAGAGGTGTTGGCTCTAAGCCTACCGTTTATCACGAACATCGCAGGGAACTTCAAATTCTTCAACCTTTTTTAATAGCTTCAAGGCCCGCCCCTCAAACCTTTCAGCTTGATCCCTAATATCTAAATATTCATCCATAAGATCCATCATTGCCATAATCACCGCATTCAGTGTATTAACTATGCCATAGTTATTCCGGGCATATACAATCTTTTCATCAATACATTGCGCTACTCTCTTTATTCTCTCCTCATCATCTCCTACAAAGGTAAATGGTTGATTAAGTATCCTTACCTCAACCTTCTTTTCCATCAATCCCTTTTATAGTTCCGTTTTGTCTATCTTCTCTAAAATCCTGGTGATCTTGTCGATAATAACTTCTTTTTCGTTCTTGGTATCAGCCATTTTGTCTTTAAATTCTTTATTCTCAATCTCTAATGTTTTGATCCTGTTTAATAAGCCTTCCCTCTCTAACTTCATGGTCTGATAGCCGGTTATCATCTTTTCAATTTTAGCTTCAAGGTCACCTAATCTGTTTTCACCAAATAGTTCCATAGCTCTTTAATTATCCCTTTTTTGCTCAAAAGTCAAGTACAAAAGGTACGCCTTGATGAACCCGTCTATCTCACCATCAAGCACTGCATCTGCATTATGTTCCTCAACTTTTGTCCGATGATCCTTAACAAGTTTGTATGGATGAAGGACGTAAGAACGTATCTGGCTGCCCCAGGCAATATCCTTCTTTTCCTTGTTCAGGATGTCCATCTTCTCTTCCTGTTTCTTCTTTTCAAGCTCATACAGCCTGGATTTTAATATAGCCATTGCTATGGCCTTGTTTTTGTGCTGAGACCTTTCATTCTGGCACTGGACAACAATTCCCGTGGGGATATGGGTAATCCTGATGGCTGATTCAGTCCTGTTCACGTGCTGGCCGCCTGGACCGCTTGAACGGAATGTATCAATTCTTAAATCCTCTTCATTGATGTCAACCGGTATATCATCCGGAAGTTCCGGGTATGCGTACACGGATGCAAAAGATGTATGTCTTCTGTTATTTGCATCAAAGGGAGAAACCCTCACAAGTCTGTGTATACCTGTCTCGCACTTGAAATACCCGTATGCATAAGGGCCCTTCAACAAAAACGTCACATTCTTTATGCCTGCCTCTTCACCAGGCAGAATGTCAACAACCTGGGTCTCGTAACCACTCTTCTCCGCCCATTTCAAATACATCCTGAGGAGCATTTCAACCCAATCCTGAGCTTCAGTACCACCGGCGCCGGCATTAATATAGACAATAGCGCTGCCCTCATCATTCTCATCGCCGAGCATTCTTTTCATCTCGTATTTACTGAGCAATTCATCAAGGTTTTTAACCCGCGCGATCAATTCCTCCTGATCTTTCAAGTCATTAGTCTCCTTGAAGATATCACTTAATATGAGAACTTCTTCGAGCTCTTTTTCTTTGTGTTCCCACCTTTCAATCTCTTCCTGAAGTCTTGACCTTTCTTTCAGGACTTTCTGCGCATTTTCCTGATCTTCCCAGAATGCAGGTGCTGATATTTTTTTGTCTAATTCATGAACCTGGTTGTGAATAGATGAGAGGTCAAAGATACCCTCTGAGAGAGTTCATTCTTGTTACTAATTCATCAATTTTGGTTTTCAGTTCATCTAACATGGTTATCCTCTCTTAACTAACTTAAGAATATAGGTTATACAGGGCTTATACGACCTATTTTTCTCCTCTATGTCCTATGCGTTTTTTCACTTCTTCACCGAATTCCGAACACTTCACCGGTTTGATCCCCGCTCTCTGCCTGGCAAGGTCGTATGTCATAATACCGGCCTTTATTGTCTCCTCTATCGCCTTTTCAAGCAAAATAGAAGCCCTGTCAAAACCAATATGCTTGAACATCATCGAAGCGGAGAGCAAAAACGATGCAGGATTAACCATATCTTTGCCTGCATACTTCGGAGCGCTTCCATGTGTAGGTTCAAAAATAGCCACTTCATCTCCTATGTTTGCGCCCGGCGCCACGCCCAACCCTCCGACCAGAGCAGCACAAGTATCAGAGAGATAATCACCGTTGAGATTGGGGCATAGAAGAATATCGTAGTCCTCAGGTCTCAGGATGATCTGCATGAACATGTTATCTGCAATCCTGTCATTAAAAAATACTTTATTTTCCGGCAAAGGAGAGATTAATGGCACATTATCGAATATTATTTTATCCCCGAACTCTTTTGCCGCATCGTAGGCCCATTCCTTAAATGCACCTTCCGTATATTTCATTATGTTGCCTTTATGGACAACTGTGATGGCCCTTCTCCTGTTTTTTATCGCGTAATCGATGACCCAGCCGGCAAACCTTACAGTGCATTTTCTGCTGATGGGTTTTACACCTACACCGGTATCGTCCGATAGGGTAGTATTCATTTTTTCCCTGAGAAAATCGATGACAATTTTGGCTTCCGCAGTCCCTTCCTTCCATTCTATCCCTTTGTATATATCCTCAGTATTCTCCCTGAACAAGATAATATCCACATTCTCAGGCTTCTTCAGGGGGCTCGGCAGCCCTTCAAAAAAACGGACAGGCCGCATGCACACATAGAGATCAAATATCTGTCGCAAATGGACGTTTATGCTCCTGAAGCCTCCACCAACAGGTGTTGTGAGCGGGCCCTTTATCGCTAACCTGTGGAATTTAATGCCCTCTACGGTCTCTTCCGGTAATAATGAACCTGTCTTTTCGAGCGCTTTCTGCCCTGCAAGGAATTCTATCCACTCGATTCCTTTCTCACCATCATAGGCCTTTAGCACCGCCTCTTCCAGCACCTCCCTGGACGCCTGCCAGATATCGTCTCCGGTCCCGTCACCGGCGATGTACGGGATTATAATCTTTTCTGCCAAACCCTGAATCCTCCGCTTCTCCTTATTTCACCAACAATTAGTAAAAAAAACGTTCAACGTTCTATGTTCAACGTTGAACGTTGAACCTTGAACAGTCTTGCGTATTCCAACAGCTAAACCTTAAGCCCTCCATATTTCCTTATATACCGGTCGAGTCCCCCTTCTCTTAAAATCTCCCGCATAATAGGCGGGAGCGGGAAGAACCTTCTTTCAATTTCCTTTGTTTTATCAAAAAGCCGGCCTTCATCGATATTTACCTCAAGTACATCGCCTTCATCGATGTCATCCACATTGCAAATAACTGCTGCCAATCCAACGTTTATCGCATTACGGTAAAATATCCGCGCAAAGGAGCTCGCCGCAATAGCGTCAATACCGGCCATTTTTATTATGAGTGGGGCATGTTCCCTGCTCGATCCGAGTCCGAAGTTTTTACCACCCACAATAATATCGCCCTTCATAACCTTAGTATTAAAACCGGGGTTAACATCCTCAAAGACATGCCCCGTCAATTCGTCAAGGTTGGACCTCAGGTGGTAAAACCTGCCGGGCGTTATATGGTCAGTGGAGATATTGTCTCCGAATTTCCACGCCTTACCGCTCAAAACCATCAAGAACCTCCCGTGGATCTGTCAGTTTCCCTCTAAGGGCACTCGCAGCGGCAGTTGCAGGAGATGCAAGAACAATGTTCGAATCAGGGTTGCCCATCCGGCCTAAAAAATTCCTGTTCGATGTGGCAACACACACCTCTTTGTTCCCCAAGACCCCCTGATGAATCCCGATACACGGACCGCATCCCGGCGGAAGTATTGTTGCCCCTGCCTCGAACAATGCGGTCAGAATGCCTTCCTGCATCGCCTGATAATAGACCGATCTTGAGGCCGGGCATACAAGAAACCTTATATCCTTATGTTTTTTTCTTCCTTTCATTATAATTGAGGCTATCCGTAAATCCTCTATCCTTCCGTTGGTGCATGAACCGATAAAAACCTGGTTAACGGCAATTGCTTTTGTTTCCTCATCATCTAAGCTTCTTACATTATCCACTTCGTGGGGGAGACTTACCGTGGGGGCAAGAAAAGCAAGATCAATCTCGTAAATCTTTTCATACCGGGCGTCTTCATCAGGCAGGATTTGAATATACCGCTTCTCCCTTCCATAGTGCCTCAGGTAAAGGAATGTCATATCATCGGAGGGAAACAGACCGCATTTTGCCCCGGCCTCTACCGCCATATTTGCAATGGTCATTCTGGCTCCCACATCAAAATGCCTGACAGCATCACCGATAAATTCCATTGATTTGTAAGTTGCGCCGTCTGCACCCAGCATGCCGATAATCTTAAGGATCAGGTCCTTGGGGAACACACCTGTCGGAAATTTTCCCTGTATAACAAATTTGAGACTTTCGGGAACCCTCATCCATGTCTTCCCAAGCCCCATGGCTGTGGCAACATCCGTAGATCCCATCCCGGTGGAAAAGGCGCCGAGGGCGCCGCCTGTGCAAGTATGTGAATCGGCGCCCACAAGTACTTCAGCGGGGGCAAGCATACTTTCCGCCATAATCTGATGGCAAATTCCATCGCCAACATCATGCACATTCGCACCATGCCTGTTCGCAAATTCTTTTATAGCGATCTGATCATTGGAAAGCTCCATTCTCGGACTGGGAGAGGCATGATCAATAAAAAAGTTTACCCGCTCTCCGTTGAAGAGGGATTCAAAGCCCATATCGTTAAACTTTCTGATTGCAAGAGGGGCAGTGCCATCCTGGAGAAGGATCCTGTCAACATTTACAACCGCATAGTCACCCTGTCGCACATCGCTGCCGGTGTTCACGCTCAAAATCTTTTCAGCTATTGTCCTGCCCACTTACTTACCGCTCCTCTGCCTTGGTTAAGTCTTCAAACCGTATGTCGAAGCCGAGAACACCAACAATATCTCCATACTCGTCCCTGATCGGGCCGGATACTGTAACACACAAGGCGCTTGTGATTCTGGACGAATAGAGGTCCGTTACATTTACCTTCCCTGTCTTCATAGGGTTAATAAACCAATCCCTGTCTGAAAAATCCTCGTGCATGCCTATCTTATAGTATTTTGCCCTGTCTACGGCCTGTGTGATGTTTTTCGTAGTCTTAATACCATCACTGTTAACCGAATAAGCAAACTGAATATAAGGATATTCCGCAACAACATTCTTCAATATTTCCTCCTGCCTTTCAGGAAGCATACTCTTGATTTCAGGGTCTTCAATATATCTCTCAATAAGATGTGCAGCCATATCGTATGCCTTCTTTTTGAAGAGTTCAAACTCGGAAACAAATATCTCAGGCAGGTACCTTCTTGAAAGATGTTCCATCTCGTTATCAGACATGCAGGTTACCCTGCCCTCATCGTACTGCTTGACAATCCACTTATTGATTTTACCGACAGAAGGATGGGATTTTTCTATCCTGCCCTTACCGGTTAGTGCAAAATGGGCATTTATCCAGTGGGCAATCCCTGCAAGGCCCGATTTGTCCGTTATATTCACCGTTATGGATCTGTTAAGGATTTTATTTGTATCAAATGATGTGTATATCTCCTGATTCTTCAATATTCCGTCAATATGAACGCCGGCGGATGTTGCATTGAAATCAACACCGACAAGGGGTTGATTTTTCGGTATATTGTGGCCCAGCTCCTTTTCGAAATAGTTTCTTATCTCGGTAATTACCGTGGTATCCATTCCATTGTCGTCACCGATAAGCGAAATATATTCCATTATCAATCCTTCAATAGGGGCATTTCCCGTTCTTTCCCCGATGCCGAGAAGCGTACCGTTAACAAATGAACATCCATAGAGCCATGCGCTTACACTGTTTACAATCACTTTATTAAAATCGTTATGGCCGTGCCATTCAAGATACTCTGACGGAACCCCTGCATCATCTATCATCGCCCGTATTATTTTGCCCATAGACCTCGGGAGCGCCGAACCCGGATAGGTAATACCAATACCGAGTGTATCACACAGTCTTATCTTAACGGGAATCTTTGCATCCTCTGAAATATTCATAAGCGCCTGGGCAAAGGGAACGCAGAAACCGTATATATCGGCCCTTGTAATATCCTCGAAATGGCACCTCGGAACGATACCCTGCCCGATAGTGCTCTCAACAATCTTTATATAATCCTTAAAAACCTGTGACCTTGACTTCTTCAGTTTCATAAAAATGTGATAGTCAGAGGCGCTCGTAAGAATCCCGGTCTCCTTCAAGCCCAATTCCTTAACAAGCTGCAGATCTTCCTTGACCGCACGTATCCAACCGGTAATCTCAGGGTACCGGTAACCCTTTTCCATGCATCTCGCTACTGCTTCTCTGTCCTTGTCGGTATAAAGAAAAAATTCGCACTGCCTTACAACACCGTTTGGACCACCAAGCCTGTGTATGAGGTCAAACAAATCTTCAATTTGTTTTGCTGTAAAAGGAGGTCTGGATTGCTGACCATCCCTGAATGTCGTGTCGGTTATATATATCTCATCAGGGGGATCAATCAATTCTATCTTATGGTCAAATTTTACCTTACACATATCCGTATATGGAAAAACATCCCTGAAAAGCTCCGGAGCCTCCACATCAATCAACGGATATTTGGCGTGTTTCGGAACATTCTTAAAGATAAAGCCCTTCTTCCTTTTCAATTGAACCTCCTTGTTTTTGGCGGATGGCGTTCTTTAATGGCGTAAAGCGGATAACGTTCAGCTCATTCCATGTTTATTTCACTTTCGCAATGCGCGCTCGCACTTTCGTATTTTCTCCACGCTCTACGCTCCATGCTATACGCTGTTACGCCGGCTCTGCTGTGGTTCGTATCTTCAGTTCATTCAACTGTTTCTGCGCTATTTTAGAAGGTGCGCCGGTAAGCAGGCATGTGCCTTTCTGCGTTTTCGGGAATGGTATTACATCCCTGATGCTATCGAGCCCCATCAGCATCATCAGTATCCTGTCAAAACCAAATGCGATGCCGCCGTGGGGCGGCGCCCCCATTTCAAGCGCTTCCAGTAAAAATCCGAACTTTTCAATTGCCTCTTCTTCTTTTATGTTGAGAAGCTTGAACATCTCCATCTGGTCATCCATCCTGAATATCCTTATGCTGCCGCCGCCGATTTCAACACCATTTAAAACAAGGTCATATGCTTTGGCCTTTATTGATTCGTAATCACCTTCAAAGCCTCCGATACTCTCCTGAGGGGATGTAAAAGGATGGTGTCTCGCCATAAACCTCTTTTCTTCTTCACTGTATTCAAGAAGCGGGAAATCGACCACCCAGAGAAACCTGAATTCTCCTTTTCTGATCAATCCGTATTTTTCACCGAGGTAAAGCCTGAACCTGCCCATAATCTCATTTACGCTATTCCTTTTGTCCGCCATGATAAATGTTACGTCGCCATCCGAGAGGCCAAGTCTTTCGTCCATAATTTGTTTTTCATTGTCTCTAAGATATTTAACGATAGGCGATTGTAAAACGCCATTCTCTTTCCGTATCCAGATAAGGCCTCCGGCGCCCATCTCCTTTGCAACATCAACTGCAGTATCAAGGTCTTTTCTCGAAAGGGTTTTGCCTTTCAATACCAGACACTTTATAGCCCCATTGCTTTCTACGGTTTTTTTAAAAACACCGAACTCCGTTTCCTTGAAAATATCCGTCAAATCTGTCATGGAAAGTTCAAACCGCAAATCAGGTTTGTCGGTTCCATAGTTCTCCATAGCGTCATCATATGGCATCCTCATAAAAGGTATTTGCAAGGCCTCGCCCTTCAATGCTTCATAAAGGTCTTCCATCAACCCTTCGCTCACGGCAATGATGTCATCGACATCGACAAAACTCATCTCCACATCTATCTGGGTAAACTCGGGTTGCCGGTCTGCCCTTAAGTCTTCATCCCTGAAACATCTGGCTATCTGGAAATATTTGTCAAAACCGGATATCATCAGAATCTGCTTGAAAAGCTGGGGTGATTGCGGGAGCGCATAAAACGTGCCCGGGTTCAGCCTGCTCGGTACCAGAAAATCTCTTGCGCCCTCCGGTGTGTTTTTCGTGAAAAAAGGCGTCTCAAACTCATAAAACCCTTTCGACTCAAAATAATCCCTCGTAACCTTATACGCACGGCTCCTTCCTATAAAAATCTTTTGTATTTCAGGCCTTCTCATGTCCAGATAACGGTATCTCAACCTCAGCGACTCATTTGGTTCTTCTTCGTCCAACTGAAACGGCAAAGTTTTACAGGTATTGAGAATATCGAATGTGCTCACCAGGACCTCGATTTCACCTGTAGGTATACTTGGGTTATCCGTCCCCTCAGGCCTTTTTTCAACCTTTCCGGTTACACGGATGACATACTCCTGTTTAATATCACCAGCCTTTTCGTGAGCCTCTCCGGAAATTTCAGGTGAAAAGACAACCTGAACAATACCGGTTACATCCCTTAAATCTGCAAATATAAGCCCGCCATGATCCCTTCTCCTGAATACCCAGCCGGAAAGGGTCAGAGTCTTTCCTATGTCTTCATTCCTAATCAGTCCACATTGTTTATCTCTCAAGGTTACCTCCGTTAAAAGTCCATAATTATATATGTTTACAGGGGTTTAAGTCAAGGGCTGATTTGCCTGGCCGGCATTTTCCGGAAAGATTTGTTCAGCGGTTTCCGGCGGCCTTAAAGATAAAGTAGTCGGTTATATGAGTGTCCGTTAAGAACAGTATGCGGTCTTTTGACTTTGATCATAAATTATTGAAAGAAATGTCGATTTTTTAGACAGGTCCGCGGGTAAAAGCGGCAAGGCCGGTCTCTTGGGCTTATGCGGGATTTCACAATCGTGAATTGCTTAAGGGCATCACGCCCTTTCGTGACATATTTTAATGCGGATTCTCATCCCCGACTTTTACCAGAACGTGATCTCCCCAGCTATCTATTACCGTATCCTTTATGCGTAACAGCCTTCTTATCCTTATGCCTGCACAAACGATAATGATAATGATCAGAAACATTATCAGACCACAGAGAAACGAAAGGAGATAGAGACGGTTCGGCAAATAATTCACGGCTATATTGATGTATCCGGCCCAGAGTGTAATTATTGCCATGGCAATTCCAGGTATAAGAGTCATCCATATATATTTTTTTCTCCCGAGGCGGACAAGCATTGTGCTTACAATAATCAACGCACACGCAGCGAGAAGCTGATTGCTGATTCCGAATAATGGCCAGATGGTCGATATCGATCCGGTGTAAAGCAGATATCCCCACATGAATGTAAAAACTAATCCGGTAATAACCATTCCGGGAAGCCAGTTATGGTCATTGAATCTTGGAAAAACCTTTCCCGTCATTTCCTGCAGGAGAAACCTGCCAACCCTGGTTCCTGCATCAATAAGGGTAAGTATAAATACAGCCTCGAACATTATAGCGAAATGATACCAGTACGACATCAGCTTATCCATAGCAGGGATTTTTGAAAAAATATAGGCTATTCCAACGGCAAGAGAAACCGATCCGCCGGGTCTGCCCTGAAGTTTCTCTTCAACCATGTCGGAAAGCCAGGGAAGATCAAACGGCTGCATGCCTAATGTCGAGTATACCTCGGGCGATGAATTAATAGCGAAATAATCGGCAGGGACAAGAACGGACGCAGCTATCAGGGCCATCATGGCGACAACTCCTTCAAAGAGCATGGCGCCGTATCCGACAAAGAGAATATCCTTTTCGCTTGCTATCATCTTTGGTGTTGTGCCGGATGCAATTGTCGCATGGAACCCGGAGATTGCGCCGCACGCGATGGTTATGAAGATGAACGGGAAAACACCTCCCGGGACAACAGGCCCGCCCCCATGAATATATTGAGTGAGTGGAGGCATTTGAAAGGTCGGTTGCAGAAAAATAATTCCTACAGCGAGCGCAGCAATTGTCACAATCTTCAAGAAGGTCGACAGGTAATCCCTTGGAGCGAGGAGCAGCCACACGGGAAGCACTGAAGCGGTAAAAGCATATATAGGCAATAATAAAGTTATCTGTTTTTTGCTCAGGCTGAAAAATGATGCGAGCATCGGAATTTCAGTAATAAAACTACCAAAAAACACAGCCAGAAATAACATAGTTACACCGACAAGACTCGCAACAAGTACGGATTTATTTCCGGGTCTTCTCATAATAACGCCCATGATCAGGGCAGCCGGTATGGTTGTTGCGACAACCAGCAATCCCCACGGGCTGTCGGAAATGGCGTTTGTCATGGATATTGATGCACCGGCAATTGTTAAAACAAGGATCAGGAGAAATGCAATTGAAGAAACCGTGCCTGCAGTTCTTCCAATTTCATTTCTGGCTATATTTGCAAGGCTCTCACCTCTATGCCGAACTGACGCAAAAAGAACAACGATATCGTGGACAGCGCCTCCCAGTACCGCTCCTATCAAAATCCAGAGCATGCCCGGTAAAAAACCGAACTGGGCAGCGAGAACAGGCCCCGTGAGAGGACCAGCTCCTGCTATAGCCGCAAAATGATGCCCAAAAAGAACAAAACGGTTTGTTTTATGATAATCCAAACCATCGGCCATGCTGTCGGCAGGTGTCCGCCGCGACGGATCAACCCGCAGAACTTTCGTCGCTATGAAAAGACCGTAATACCTGTAAGCTATAGCAAAAATACACAAAGTAGCAAATACAAGTACAGCCGGATTCAGTTCTGACAGGACTTTACTTTCCAGCATGTAATATGAATAACACAAGGGAAGCAGACTATCAATACGAACAGACTTTTTTATTTTTAAAAACCAGGCAATATTTACCAAAAAAATCACTGCCCGGGTTGTTGATTGTCATTTATCCCGGATTTTCCATCAGGATAAGCACTTGTGCCGGGATGTCCCGACACCGTTTCCAATGACGCATCCGGGTTTATATGTTTGTTTGAATAGCCTTAATCCCTTGCGCAGTTTCGCACCGTGTGATATCCTTTCCACAAATAGCCCTATGCAATGCAGTGTATGCCGGGCAAGCCACTTACTGCACAGCAGACAGGTTACCCTTTTTACAAAGATTAATGATCTTCACCGAGGTGATTGATGCACCGGACCATTCACCATCCTGATAATGCCAAGGCCCTTAAGCAAACGGGTCCTCTCACGAAAAAAGAGCGCTTTATACTTTTTTCCTCCGCCCTCGGTTTATTTCTCTACAGCATGGATTCAAGTCTGATGAACCTGACGCAGCCGCTCATCGGCCGTTATTTCGGTATAGGGACAAGTGAAGTTTCTTTTATCTCGACAGCATATCTTGTTGTGGCCGGGGCGGGGCTGATGATATTTTCGCAGGTGCTGAACAGCTTCGATTTTAAGAAGGTCCTCATAATAGGTTACTCAATTTTTCTTCTGGCCACCATTGCTTGCGGATTGTCGGAAAATATCTGGCTGCTGATTGTGTTCCGCGCCCTGCAGGGTATCGGCGGATCGATACTCTTCATAGGCTCATTTATCGCTGCCTCAAAGTTCCTTCCCACACCCAGGATGGGTACAGCCTTCGGCGTTTTGAGTGCATCCCTGTCGGGGGGAATGGCAGCCGGCTTTCCATTGGGCGGACTCCTGACATCCGTATTCTCATGGCAATCCGTGTTTTTTATACAGATTCCCTTTATAATTCTGGCGGTAATTCTCGCATGGATGGCATTTCCTTCAACTCAAGGTCAATCGGGAAAATATGTATTTGATGTACCGGGTGTTTTTGCATTTTTTGTCGCTTTGTCAAGCCTGACCTTTTCTCTGTCGATGGGGGAAAATATCGGTTGGACAAGCACAATAATCGTGTCCGGATTTGTACTGTCAATAATCTTTCTTTTCCTGTTCATCCTTGTTGAGCTGAAAAGCAGGAATCCTTTCATAGACCTGAAGATATTCACCGACAAAACTTACTCATTATTCCTTTCGGGAAGGATATATGCCACGATTCTTCAGAGCGGAAATCTCTTCCTTCTGCCTTTCTATCTTATATATCTCTTGAAATTATCCCAGGCTGAAGCGGGCTTTGTGATGTTAAGCTATACGGTTCTCTACACCATGGTCGCCCCTTTTGCCGGTTTGCTTGCAGACCGGTTCAAGCCGGAAAGGGTCGGCTTTGCAGCCTTAATCGAACTGTTTATCGCCTGCCTGTTTTTTCTCTGTGTGATTCGGAACCCTACTATCTTGGGGGTCATGATCTTTCTTGCGCTCGTGTCAATCGGTTTTGCCGTATTCTTCCCGTCCAACAACAAGCTCTCCATATTGTTCGTGCCTCCTGAAAATCGGGGGGAGGCAACGGGCATTATGCTTACCATCTGGGCAATCGGCCAATCTTTCGGGGTCAGTACATTCGAGGTCGTTTTCGCTTCCAGACTCTCCTTTCTGGACTCCTCGTCCTTAGGCGTCAAAGGAGATTTCGGCAGACTTTCGCCGGATATATTGATCGATAGTTTCAGGGCCGCCTATTTCTCCGGGTTCCTTACCGTAATGATCGCAGCTATTCTCACAGGAATTGCATTATGGAGAATAAAAAAATCCTCATAGCCGGTAATGACCCCTGTTTTGAAATATGATTCCGAGAATTGCAGGAAGGAGCGTGCCTGCAAAATCACCTGAAGCGCCAAATTTTGTTACCCGCCAGAAGACAATTTCTCCTTTACGACCTTTTCGTGAAGCCACACCTTGATAAGGGCGCCTCGATCAACGCCTATTTTTTCACGGATTGTATCAATATCCCGCACAAGAGATTCTGCAATATCAAGCGTTATGCGTATTTTTCTGTTGGAGCGGGTTATCCCGGACTTCGATAGGTCGATGAGATCTGTGACATCCTCTCCTGCATCAAACCTCTTGTCGAATTCATCTGCTGTTTTGGCTAAATGTTGCTTTGTCATAAATTTTCTTCTCCTTGGCTCTTGATCGCCGTACTGAAATAACACGAACAGCGCCTTCTCTGATTGTAAATATGGCCGTCCACACCTTGTCTCCTATGGCGCCAATCTCAACCCACCTCTTTTCTATCGGATAGGGAGCCTCAATCTCAACCCTGTTTTCATCAAGCCAGATTTTTCGGGCAGTTTCAAAGTCAATCCCATGCTTCTTAAAATTGGACTCACTCTTCTCCTTATCCCACTCGAATACCATAAATTTATTATACAACATTTGTACAGATTTGCAACAGATTTATGGTAACTACCTCCTCTTTTTAAGGTCTTTGAGGATAATAGGATATGCCAAAAAAATTGATTACGAATATTGAGTTGGAATGCAATACTAAAACATCTATAAGGATTATGCCTTGACTATGTCCACATTCGAATAACCTTTACCGTCTTAATGTCTTCAAGAACCTGATAGACAAGGCGATGCTGTATGTTGATTCTTCGTGAATAGGCGCCGGAGAGGTCTCGGACGAGCTTTTCAAAGCGGGGCGGATTTTGGTATGGGTCTTTACGAAGAATATTTAAGAGGCGTGAGGCTTCAGACTGAAGGCCGGACTGCGCTATCTTCTTTACGTCTTTCTGGACCTGTTTTGTATATACCAACTTATCTTTCCCTAAAATCAAAATAAGCAAAAAAGTCATATATTGTAAATAAACTGCCCGTATTTTTTCTTTTTTTGTTTCATCGTTCAGGAAAAAATACGGGCAGGATTTTAGATTGCCGCTGAGGTTTTTTTAAGTCTTTTAATCCTTAATCCCTGCCAGTCTCTTGGCGATTTTTTTCTTGCCCGCAGTATCGGTTTCACGGAAGATGGTTACACGATGCGCTTCAGGTGAGCCTCCTCCATGGATATCGGAAATGGTATCAGCACTTTCAAGCGCCATTTTTTCGGCTAACCTGTACATCCTGACCCTGTTTTCAACAGGAACGCTGTCAACGCCTTTCAGGTATTTCTTCAGGAGACCGCCCACTTCAGGGTTCTCAAAATCCCTGTCAGAAGGCAAATCAGCAACAAAGCCACCGCAGGCATCGATCATCAACCTGGTAGCCTCGGCCATTTCCTTGCCCTCGTGGATCTTGGAGGCATTGGCAAGTACCGTGTCGATAAAGTAACTTCCGGAAGGCTGTTTCTGCCCTTCATAGGAAGAGGCGAGGCAGCAGCCGTAGAGGGTTTCCGCTCTGTGTATCATATCGATAACCTTCTGTTTCAGGTGGCCGACCTTGGAAGTGCCGTTATAGTCCATCATGGTGAGGGCTGCCCCGATCATGCAGTCGATCTTTCCGGATTTGCATCCGCCATGGCTCTGCCGGTGCAGTGAAGAAAACTTGACAACCATTTCAGAGGCAAATTCCGTCTCGCCGCACATAAAGACCCTTTCCCAGGGCACAAAAACATCATCAAAAATGAGAGTCGGACAGTATTTGGAATAGTAAATATTTCCGCAATCGACACCATCCAGTTCCCTCATGTCCAGGGTGGATCTGCCTATCACGTGAATCAATCCCTTTGTGTCTGACGGAACGGCAAAAGAGATGGAGTAGTCCTTGTCGGCCTTACCCATCGCCCGGGAAGGGAGGACAATAATCTCGTGCGATGAAAGCGAGCCGGTCTGATGTGCCTTTGCCCCGCGGACAACAATCCCGTCATCCCGTCTTTCAACAACCCGGAGAAACATGTCCTTGTCAACCTGTTCGTTCGGACTGAGAGAGCGGTCTCCCTTTACGTCCGTAACGCCTGCATTTCCGGTGAGATCATTTTTCTGCATATATTTTAAAAATTCGATGAAGTTCTTGTTGTAGCCGGTTCCGTATTTCCGGTCAATATCGTACGTTACTATAGACAGCGCAGTCAGGCAGTCGAGGCCTGTACAGCGCTGGTGGCATGTGCCTACATAATTGGCAACCTTCCGGTTCACCTTTACACGAGCCACGAGGTCTTCAATGCTCGCCGCCGGAAGTGTGAAACGATTAACAGGTTCATTTATCAGAGGGCTCACGGTAACCATCAGGTCACGGTTTTCCGGCTTTTCTGCCAAATCGTACGTAGCTCCCGTTGCTTCAATGCCTGCACGAATGCGGGGATTGTCTACGATGTTTGTGAGGCGCTCTCCGAACATATATGCCACCGGCTTGAGAGCCCTTATAGATTCAATATATTCATCTTTTGTCTTAAGACCCATGCGTGTTGCCTCCTTACATTAAATTGAACTGCGGATTTAACTGGTACTCGTCCGAAAACTACACTTTTCGGACTCATGCTGTAAGCTGTTAGCGTTCAGCTATTAGCGAAACCTTTTAAATACGATGTTTTACCTGACTGCTGACAGCTAACTGCTAAAAGCTCCATCAGGAACATTGTTGTTTCCGGATGGACACTAACTAACCGTTTATCAGAATGGAGACTGTTCCTGCTCCGCCAGTATCTTCCGGACACTCGTCAGAACCTGCACCTTCACATTGGTGAGGTGGTTTTTGAGCACTTTCTGAGCTCTTTCGAGGCTTCGCAACGCAACCGCATCATATATCTCCTGGTGCTCCTGATCGGTAGACATAAGCGATGCCGTGGGAAAGTAGTTACCGCCATATTTAAGGAACAACATATCAAAAACATTCTGCAATAACCGGATCTGCGTCTCCTTGCCTGAAAGGGATGCGAGCGTCATGTGAAATTCTCTGTTTTTGAAAAGCCTTTCCTTTAAATAAAATTCCCTTTCCGCCGACAGATGAGCCTCCAGCGCAGCCTTGAGTTCCTGAAGGCCTTTTTTGTCGATATGCCGGATAGTGGCAGGAATTAGCGAAGGCTCAACAAGCTCCCGGAGTTCGTACAGTTCTTCTATCTCTTTCAAGCTGAAGGGCGCCATAAAATAGCCCCGGTTTGCTTCGTGGCATACAAAACCTTGCAGCTCCAGCCATTTAAGAGCCTGAATGATAGGGGTCGGACTCAGTTGAAGTTTTTCGGCAAGGTCCCGGTAGGCAATCCTCTGGCCGGGTACAAGCTCCTTGGCGTAAAGCATGTGCCTGATTCCCTGATAGGCAATCTGGCTGCTGTCTTCCTGTTGTTTCGATTTTTCTTTTGTCTTATTCTGTGTCATGCGATATGGTACAATAATTAAATTAAATATGCAATTATATTTTTAAAAAAAAATTAAAAAAATTATATTTATAATATAATCAAATTATTAATTTTTTAATTGACATACCTGCGGCGCCAATTTATACTTGCAGATTGCATTTGTACAAAACGTATCCATGCAATAAATAAAATTAAAATGCAAGGGATTGAACAATTATGAGACTTCATGAATATGAGGCGTTAGACATTTTTGAACAGAACCGTATTCCCGTTCCGCGCCGTGGTCTTGCAGGGACAATGCACGAAGCCCTTCATATAGCCGGGGAAATAGGCTATCCTGTCATGTTGAAGGCTCAGGTGCTTGTTGGCGGCCGGGGGCTTGCGGGCGGCATCAAAATGGCATCCTCACCGGATGAATTAAAAGAAATCGCAGATGCCCTGCTCATTTCAGAGATTAAAGGATTACCTGTACGCAAAATACTCGTATGCGAAAAGGTGGAGATCGCAAAGGAACTGTATGTCGGCATTACAGTGGACAGTTATTCCGGCAAACCGGTTATTGTGGTCAGTACCGAAGGTGGCGTATTGATCGAACAAACAGCAAAAACCTCACCGGAAAAGATTGCGTCAATTCACATTGACCCCTCTTTCGGCTATTATCCTTATCAGGCACGCAGTCTTCTGAGAATGCTCGGCCTTAAGCAGCAGCTCATTACCGCCTGGAGCGATGTGATCGGGCAGCTTTACAACATCGCATTGCGTTACGAGGCACTCATTGCTGAGATCAATCCCCTCGTTGTCCTTCCCAACGGTGGATTACTTGCTATCGACGCCGTACTGGAAGTGGACGACTCAGCCTTGTCAAGAATACGTTTGCCTCTGCCGGATCGCATCGACCGGATCGAGAATCCCCTTGAACGAAGAGGCAGGGAAATCGGCGTTACCTATGTGGACCTTGACGGTAATATCGGACTCATCTCCTCCGGTGCAGGACTCGGCATGGCGTCTATGGACATTATCGGAGAAAAAATGAAACCGGCCAACTTCCTTGAGACAGGAGGGGGTATTACGGCCGAGCAGCTTTACCGGTGTATGGAACTCATTATGATGAAGCCTGACCTCAAGGCCATATTTATAAATGTCTACGGCGGCATTAACCCCATCCATGAAGGAGCCAAAGGGGTGGTTCGCTATATCAAGGAACACAACGTGAAAATACCCGTTGTTGCCAAAGCGCTCGGGAATCGTCAGGAGGAAACCTGGGAGATATTCCGGTCCGCCGGCGTTCATGTGATAACCGAAGCAGCCACAGAAAAAGCCGTTGGCAAGCTTTACGAGCTGGTCGGTAAATAATAGTTCAAACGGTTCAAACGGTTCAAGCTGTGTTAAAAAACATATAGAGGTTTACTATGAGTATATTAATTGATGATTCCACCCGTGTCATAGTGCAAGGCATTACCGGTCGCATAGGGAGTGCCCAGACTCACTGGATGCTTGACTATGGAACAAAGATTGTAGGCGGCGTAACCCCCGGCAAGGGAGGAGCTGCCGTCGAAGGGGTACCTGTTTTTGACAGCGTCTCAGAGGCCGTTAAGGAAACAGGCGCCAATGCATCGGTCTTTTTTGTTCCTGCCGCGGGTGTCCTTGATGCATTCCTGGAGACTATCGATGCAGGCATCAGACTCATTGTCGTTGTTCCTGAACACATCCCGGTCAAGGATGTGCTGAAAATGCGCAGTTATGCCATTGAAAAAGGCGTCTTTGCGCTTGGGCCGACAACACCGGGCATCCTTGCCCCGGGAAAAGGCAAAATGGGCATCATGCCCGCATCTCTTTTTGCACCCGGCCGGGCAGGAATAATCTCCCGCAGCGGCACACTCTCCTATGAATTTGCGGGCATACTATCAGAGAACAATGTGGGTCAGAGCACTGTTGTGGGCATGGGAGCCGATCCGGTTGTTTTGAGGAATCTTGCCGATATCCTCGAACTGTTCGAAGAAGACGAAGGCACAGATGCGGTAATCGTAGTGGGTGAAGTTGGGGGAGAACAGGAAGAGAAGGCCGCCGGGTTCATCTCCAGAAGGATGAGTAAGCCTGTTGCCGCTTATATCGCGGGACGATATTCACCGCAAGGCAAGCGGATGGGCCATGCCGGCGCCATTGTACGCGGCTCTTCAGGGACTGTGGCGGGAAAGCATGAAGCATTGCGCTCAGCAGGGGTTGAAGTGCTTGAAAGCCCAATACACGTTGCACAATGGGCCAAAAAATACAAGCTCAGATAAAAGTCAATCCGCGTTATATTTTTACATTCCTCAAAAATTGTGCGCTTGCTTCAGGCGATGCGGTATTAATAAACATACCGGTGCCCAGTTCAAAGCCTGCGGCCTGGGATACCCTCGGAACAAGCGCAATATACCAATGAAAGTATTTTGAATTTGCTTCTCTCGGCGATAAAGATCTTACCATATAATTAAAGTCAGGATTATCAAGTCCTACATACAACCGTAAAAGTATTTCCTTAAGTATGGAAGCAAGGTCGGAAATTTCCTCATCGGTTATACTGCCGAAATATGATACGTGTCTCCGTGGAAAAATCCACAGATGGAACGGTGAGAGGGCTGCATATGGTATAAAAGCTACAAAAGATTTATTTTCAAGGACTATCCTTTTTTTATCGCTCAGTTCATTTGAAAGATAAAGACAATAGATACATTCACCGAAATTTATATAATAATAGCTTCGTATTGCCTCTTCAAGGCGGCTTATTACCTGTCCGGGAAATACAGGCGTCCCCACTATCTGAGAATGGGGGTGTTCCAGTGAAGTCCCTGCGCCTTCACCGTGATTCTTAAAGATAATAACATGTTCTATTCTCGGATCTTCATAGAAGGCATCCAAACGATTTTTATACATCTGTAAAATCAGTTTCACTTGATCAAGCGGAAGTAAGGCGGTAGTCATATTATGCCGGGGCGTATCAATAATAACCTCATGGAGCCCGACCCCTGAGATAAATTGCCATGAGCCAACCTTATGTTTTACCACATCCCCCTCAGGAGAAAATGCAGAAAATTTATTGGGAACAGACCTGACAGCCCATCTTCCTTCAGCATCGACCAATCGAAAAGTTTCAGATGGTGTTTTGTCTTCACAGCCGGGACAAAAGGGGCATGTAGGAACATAATCCGGTAATTCCTTCTTTTGTTTCAAATGGGTAAAATCCTCAGGGCGCTTTGCCCTTTCAGTTGCAATTACTACCCAATCACCTGTAATGACATTGTAACGAACCTCTGACATAATGACCTCCTTTTTAAGGTGAAAGGTTGAAGGTTAATAAAAAAACATCGGTCCTTGCTCCTTTTTCCTTGCTCCTTGGTTTTTTGATTCTATGCTAAAAAAATATCTTGTACAACAGAAAAAAAAGGGGGGGGTTATTCAATTTGACAGCATAGAAAATATTGCTATAATATAATCATATCCCAATGAAATGAAAAAGCTTTTAATGCTTCTATCCTTTATTGTCATTGCAACCTTTACCACGGGGGCATACCACGTGTTCAAGCCTGAATGGGTAAGCTTCAGAAGGGCCGAATGGTTCTATGAGAAAAAAGTGTACACCAGGGCTATTCCTCTGTATCGATCCATATTGCAAAGTAATATTGAGAAACCGGCTGTTCTTGCCCACCTTGCCGAATCGCTCTATATTACAGGAAAGCTGTCAGATGCATTGCCTATGTATGTGAAACTTGCGAAGAAAAATCCTGCAGATATAAATACAGTCTCAACTCTGGGAGACATAAATCTGAGACTTGGCAGTATTGAAGAAGCAATTGATATATACCGGGCGATATTAACGACAAATCCTCAAAACCGCACAGCCCATATAAAACTCGCCAGGGCTCTTACTCAATCAAAGCGGTTCGATGAGGCCATTAACGAATACAGAAAGGTACTGGGTGATTAAATGATAAAAAAAACGGGGTCCATTAATCTCTCCTCATTTCTTCTTTGCATCTGTATCATTTTTCTGCTTGCGCTGATAATATGTGCAGATATTCCATATGCATACGCACAGGGAAAAACATCTCCTTCCGTCATTACGCAGGAAAAAGAAGAAATTCCTGATTGGCTTGCACGATGGGAGCTCGCAAAAATCCTGAGTTATGCCAAGCGTTACGATGAGTCTGTTTCAGAATACAAAAGATTACTGAAGGAAAAACCAAATCTGAACAAAGCCAGGGTCGAATTGGCAAAGGTTCTTTTCTGGCAGGGGAAAAATAACGAATCCCTCGCAGTTCTCGAAGAAATACCAACTCAAAATATTGATGACAATAGCCGCATTATAATGGCAGACATCTATGTCGCACGCAAGGAGTATACTAAGGCTGGACCCCTCTACAGGACATATATAGAAAAGCATCCGGAAGATGTAAAAATCAGACTGAAATTGGCAGAAATGCTGAGCTGGCTTAAAAAATATAATGAATCGATAGCCGAATACAAAACCATTTTGGATACCATCCCTGATGATGTTCAGGTCAGAAGAAAATATGCTTTTGTGTTGATCTGGGCCGGCAAGCATACCGAAGCCGCAGCAGAGCTGAAAAAGACACTGAGATAATGCCGGGGGTTTATTGAATATATTTATTTTCAGAATAATTCTTCCAATAGCAGGCATTGCACTGCTTTGCAGCCCGGTTTTGTCTTCAACAGATAATCCTCCCACTCTTGCGCCATCAAGCATGGTCCCTCCAAATGAAATAATCAGTGATTTTGATGCCAGATTGGCGCTTGCGAAGGTCCTCTCCTATGGTGACAGCACTCTTGCCGAGTCGCTCCGGGAATACGCTGTCCTGTTTGAACAACAGCCGGACAATTTAGAGGTCAGGCTGGAAACAGCTAAAATATACATGCGGCAGAACAGATACCCGGATGCCCTTGCACATTTTAATTATGTACTTTCTAAAAAACCTGATGACTATGAAACTCTATCCTTAATCGGCGATATCTACCTTTATTCCAACCGTTTGAAGGACGCGATAACGTTTTACAGTAAGGCATCCGCAGCAAACCCATCCTCCTTCGAGATACAAAAAAGGCTCGCCCTTGTATTGAGCTGGGACGGAAACGACGAGAAGGCCCTGCCCCTTCTCACAAAGATCCATGAAAGATTTCCTGAAGATAAGGAAATCGCTATAGAGCTTTCACGTCTCTATGCAAGGGAGAAAGAGCAGCAAAAAGCACTTACTCTTCTTAATGCTTTACGCATCAGATATCCGGGCGACCCCGATATTCTCGTAGAGACGGCCGATATTGAGGCATCGCTTGGCCATGCCAAAACATGCCGGCGGATCTACCTTGATGCTCTTAAGGTATCAAATAACAACGAAAAGATCCTCTTCAAATTTGCCGGTACAATGAATATGTGGGGAGATTTTTACAGGATCGAGAGGATTTACAGAGATTACATTCAAACCCACCCCGACTCGACCGATACCATGCTGAAACTGGCATGGATGCTTGTCAGTGCAGAGCGCTATGAAGAAGCAGAAGGGATATACCGCAAGCTTTTACTGAAAAACCCGGATATGATTGAAGCATTACTTGACATGGCCAAGCTCAAGCTTATGGTAAAAGACTTTAATGCATCCCTTTTGTTTACTGAAAGATTCCTCGTAAAAAAACCGGATAATATTGAAGCGCTCTTCCTAAAGGCTGAGGCGCTCTTCTATCTCAGAAAATACGATGGCGCCTTGCAGGTCTATAATGGAATCATTGGAAGAGAGAAAAAGAATGAAAAACAGGCAGAAGCTTTACTTGGCATTGGAAAGCTTTACCTGAAACAAAAAGACCAAAAATCGGCCATGGAAAACTTTGAGAAGGCAAATGCGCTTGACCCGAAAAGCGTAAAAACACTATTCTATTTTGCCGGCATCAAAGGTGTTGCGTCCGGAGATTTCATAAACACAACTATTGAAAGAGAAAAAGAATCTCCTGCAAGGCTTACAGAATGGGCTGAGCTTTATGCAATACTGGGATTTAATAAAGAAGCAATACAATTCTATAGAGCTGCCCTGGAAAGAGACCGGGAATTTTTCCCGGCTTCCATGGGCCTTGCCCAGATGTACGCTATTGACCACCATTACCGGGACTCGATCGGGCTTCTGAAATCGCTTGAAGGGGACCTGCCCGATGCATCAAAAATAATAATCTGGCATGCACGGGCACTGGGATGGTCAAAGGAGTATGCAAAATCGATTAACATGTATCAAAAAGTACAACGGCTTAACCCGGCAGACCCTGTTCCGCAGAAAGAGAAGGCACGCGTTGCCGTGTGGGGAAAGATGATGGATGACGCCAACACCTTTTATGAACAGATGTATACCCCGCCCGTTGACAAAAGGCTTTCGGATGCCATCTCGCCTGTTGCCGGCAGCATAAAAAATGAAGACTTCCAGAGAACATTCAGTAGATTAAAGGAATCTGCTGAAGGCGGTTCTCCCTATGAGGGCTACGAAGAATTCTCAAAAGGTTTGGAGTCGTGCAAACAGGTGTTGCCGCCTGATCAACGCATCCGGGTTGAAACGCTGCTGCTTGATCTATTGCCGGCTTATAGAATTCAGAAAGACGCCTTTCTTGAAAACAAATCAAAAAAATTTGCGTGGCATAAAAAATTTATCCATGCCATGGAATCGTATGAAGAACTCATAGATTTCAGCCCTGGTAATGAAGAGGTAATTTTTGATTATGCGCAGACCGAATGCTCTCTCGGTTTGTGTAAAAGGGAGTCAAAAACATATAACAAGCTGCTCGATATAGACCCGTTGCACAGCCTTGCCAATATCGCATTGGAAAGGCAAAAAAGAAGGAGCAAGCCTTTTCTTGAGTTTGATTATTCTTACTGGATGGAGGATGGAAGAGGCGAGCTTTCTCAGATTTCAAGAAACCGCTTTGACCTTACATTCAATATGCCGTTATTCTGCCAGTATTATGCCGGAGTCATAGGTCACAGATGGCTCGAAAACTCCTGGTATAACCATAAGACTTACGGAGCAGACGGTTATAGTCTATTTTTCGGCGGTATTATTAACCCTTTTCTAAAAGGTGAGGTGAAATGGACCTATAAAAAATACAGCGACAGCGAAATAAGCCCGAGAAACACCGGTCACGCATTTTTGTGGTTTAACCTGAAGGACTATGCACATCTCGGGGGCGGATATGAAAAGGCTGATGAGATTTACAATTATTTCGGCATACAGCAGGGCGTTCAATCCGATTCATGGTGGATGGGGGTTCGTTCAGATATTACAAGGAAACTTGAAATAAACGGCAAGGCACGATTTCTGAATTATAACGACAGCAATTCAGGACAGCACCATTTACTCTCGGCAGGATATGCCGTCACCGATCATCCAAGGATATTCAAAGTCACCCTTTCAGGCGAATACCGTGACACAAAAAACGAAAACTTCTATGTATACAGCGGTAATAACCTCATAAACATCATTCATCCGTATTGGACTCCACAGAATTATACCGGTGCGGGCATTGCCTTTGAATGGCGCCAAGATTACTCAAAATTGTTTTTCTGCGGAAATGAGCTGCGTTTTTATGATATCAGGATTTTTTTCGGGACAGACTCTGAAAATAATCCTGCTGCAAAGATTGAAGCGGAATTGCACCATGAATTCTACGATCACTGGACAATAGGCATTAAAGGCATGTGGCACAGTTCCCCTCAATGGAGCGCCAACGGTTTATGGGCCTTGCTAAAATACCAATTTTAAAACTATGAACGCACCCGGACAATATAGATCGCTCAAATCCATCCTTTTGACGGGGCTTCCCATAACCACCATTTTCCTTGCCCTCATTTATCTTATAGTCCGGACGGTACTTTTTATCATTTCCGACTACCACTGGTATGAAAAACTGATTGCATCATTTCTTCTTTTTGCAGAGTTTTTTATTATGGCTCACGGGGTTGGATATTTCCTCGAAATATTCAGCGTTTTGCGTAGAAAGAAAACCCTCATTCATGAAGACGAAGAAGATAGACCCCTTACGTCCTATCCCCCGGTAGCCATTATCGTCTCATCATACAAAGAGCCTTTAGAGGTGGTGGAAAACACCATGACATGCTTTTACAACCTCACATATCCAAACAAGCATCTCTATTTTCTGGATGATACCCGGTATGACCTTCCAGGTGATGACCCTGAAAAAATGAAAGCATACAGAAAAGAAATCGATGAACTCTGTCAACGGATCGGCATAAATCTTTTCCGTCGTAAATGGCATGGCGCAAAAGCAGGAATGATCAATGATTTTCTATACTTTTTGGCTGGCGAAGAGAAGGAAGGATTAGAATTTTACCATTACGAAAACTATGACAGGAGCGAAAAAGAAAAATATATCATTGTTTTCGATGCAGATATGAATCCATTCCCTGATTTTGTGGAACCTCTTGCGGCCATAATGGAATCAAATCCCAAGCTTGCCTTTATTCAAACACCTCAATACTATACAAATTTCGAATTGAACCGTGTATCCCGGGCTGCCGGGCTTCAACAGATTGTCTTTTATGAATATATATGCGAAGGAAAAAGCAATAAAGACGCTATGTTCTGTTGCGGAACCAATGTAATCTTCAGACGGGAAGCGCTCATGGATGTGGGAGGATTCGATGAAACTTCAGTCACCGAAGATTTTGCCACATCTCTGAAGTTTCACTTTAATGGATGGCGTTCAGCCTATTTAAACAAAATATCTGCTTTTGGTATGGGGCCAGAAGACCTGGGCGGATATTTTAAACAACAGTTCAGGTGGTCACTGGGAACCGTAGGCCTTCTAAGGCCCATAATAAAAGCCTTTCTGCACTCACCGGGAAAACTCACCTTTTCTAAATGGTGGGAATATTTTTTGTCAAGTACCCATTATTTCGTAGGCATTGTCTTTCTGATTACCGCTGTTTGTCCTATGATATATATCTTTTTCAATGTGCCGACCTATTTTGCAAAACCTGAGATCTATATAATCTTTTTTATTCCCTATATCGTTATGACGCTTGTAACCTTTTATTGGACCCTCGGCAAACGTAACTATCGCGTGAGCGATCTTATCCTCGGGCAACTCCTCATTACCATAACCTTCCCTGTATATGTAAAGGCCTCCATCTTATCTCTCCTGGGCGTAAAAGGCACGTTCGGCATTACCCCGAAAGGCGGTAGTTTTGCTTTACCTCTCACCGCACTCTGGCCGCAGCTTACCATCCTTATAATAAATCTGTCTGCAGTGATATGGGGTATAAACCGGCTTATCTACGAACAAGATCCCTTTGCAGCAATCCTTGTCAATACATTCTGGTGTCTTTACCATTGCGTGATGCTCGGCTCAATCTTTTATTTCAATAATCCAGAGGGCAAGGAGCAATAAATGTTTAAAGTTCAAGGTTTAAAGTTTAAAGTTATCGCATTCGAAAATAGAAAATGCTTTCCGTTGCGCGTTGTAGCTATAACGATCATGCTCGCGTTTATTTCCTCGACCATCCACGCCCGGGAACACCTGCTCTGGGGTTTTGCAATGGACGGTTATCCAATTACCACAGAAAAAATAAAAGATGTGGAATTGGAAACCGGCTTAACACCCGATATAGCAGTCTTTTTCCTTCAGTGGCCTCCTCCTGAAAACATAAAAAACATAAACTTTCCCCGTGAAAGCCTTGAGGCAATATGGAACAGGGGAGCCGTTCCGTGCCTCACATGGGAACCAATGTATTACAAAGATACCCGGGAAATTATAATCCCCTACGCACACATACTTAACGGATCATATGATTCGTACATCATTGCCTTTGCCAATCAAGCAAAACTGTGGGGGAAACCCTTCATGATAAGGTTTGCCCATGAAATGAATATCCGGAGGTATCACTGGGGCACAGATGAGAAGGATTACGGGCCGGAGAGCCCACCAATTTACCGGCGTATGTTTCAACATATCGTTTCTGTCTTCAGAAAAACCGGCGCACATAATGCACTCTGGGTATTCTGCCCCAATGCCGAATCGGTGCCGAATACCTCCTACGACAAAACGGCTTCATGGAATACCATAAAGGATTACTATCCCGGCGATGACTACATTGACATACTCGGTATTGACGGGTACAACTGGGGAACAACACAGAATAAAGAGAAGCACAGCTGGGACAGCCGGTGGCGCAGTTTCAGAAATATTTTCCAGACCGGCCGTGATGAACTTCTTTTTGTTTCGCCTAAGAAGAACATTATTGTCTTTGAGACTGCAACCGTAGATCAGGGCGGCAATAAAACCCTATGGATCAAGGAGGCGTTGGAGACATCTCAAAAATGGGGACTAACCGGTATTGTGTGGTTTCAGTCCAATAAAGAACAGGACTGGCGTATAAACAGTACAGGAAAAAACGAATACATTAACATTATCAGGACATCAATATCTCCATCCCACATATGGATTAAAAGTATATCCAGAGAAAACAGATAAATGAAAAAGCTCAGTTTAAAAACCAAAATGGCTACCACAGTTTCAATATTATTTTTGCTTATTTTTTCATCAGGCACCTTGCTTTTTGAGAAAGAGTTTGAAAATCATTTTAAAAAAATTCTTGAAGATCAGCAATTCGAACTCATTACGGATATCGCAAGGAACATTGATTATAAACTGCATGAAGCACATACGATTTTAATAAATACAGCACATACTATGCCCAATGAAAACATGGAAAATTATTTAGGCATTCAAAAAAAGGTTGAAGCGATTTTTAAAAACCGGCTCTTTCTTCAACACTTTTTTGATAACGGCATCTTTTACTTTTCAAGCAGCGGCAGGCTTATAGCGGAATATCCGTTCAACCCTGAAAGATATGGTAAGGATTTTTCATACAGAGAGTATTTCCAATACACCAAAAAAAACGGCGTTCCCTATATTTCAAAACCCTTTGCCTCTTCAAAACCACCTTATGAACCGATCGTAATGTTTACCGCGCCGGTTTTTAACAATAAGAAGGAGATAGTTGCGATCCTCGGTGGAAGCATCTCCCTGTTAAAGAACAGCTTTATAAGGGAAATTGCAAACGTTAAAATCGGGCAAACCGGTTATCTTTATCTGTACGACACTGACAGAACAATGATCGTTCATCCCGATAAAAGCAGAATATTGAAAAAAGATGTTCCATTGGGGCTGAATAAGCTTTTTGACGCAGCAATTGATGGTTTTGAGGGAACAGGAGAAACGGTTATTTCAAGGGGTGTTCGAGCTATTGCGTCATTCAAGCAACTTAACACGGTAAACTGGATTCTCTCAGCAAATTACCCCATTAAAGAAGCGTTTAGCCCAATTTATAAAAACAGATGGTACATGCTCGGTTACACCGCCTTAGGGATTGCGCTCTCTATTCTGATCGTCATGATATTGATGAGAAAATATCTTACCCCTCTTTCTGAACTGACCCTACAGGCAGAAAAGATAGGCAAAACAGAAGAAACATCAAAATATGTCATGGTCGAAGCCGGGGGAGAAATAGCCACCTTATCGGTCTCATTCAACGCCATGCTCAAAAGACTCAATGAGAGAGAAGAGGCTCTGAGAACAAGTTTATCCGCCATCAAGGAAAGAGAGGCAAAAATAAGCACGATCCTCAACAATACCATAGAAGGGATAATTACCATAAATGAGGACAAAATAGTCGAAACTTTTAACCCTGCTGCTGAACACATTTTCGGTTACATGGCCCATGAGGTAACCGGGAAAAACATTAATATGCTTATGCCTGAACCGTATCACAACCAGCATGACCAGTTTATCGAAAACTATCTCAAAACGCGAATACGTAAAATTATAGGGATAGGACGCGAGGTCACAGGAAAAAGAAAAGACGGCTCTGCTTTTCCTATGGAGCTTTCTGTGAGCGAAGTCAGTCTCGGCGAGAAAAGTCTATTCACAGGTATTATAAGAGATATCACTGAACGTAAGAACGCCGAAAATACCTTGCAAAATGCAAAAGAAGCGGCTGAAGCAGCAAGTATTGCAAAAAGTGAATTCCTTGCAAGCATGAGCCATGAGATAAGAACCCCGATGAACGCAATTATCGGAATGGCAGACCTGCTCCTCGATACCCCTCTTTCATCAGAGCAGCTAAAATACATCCAGATATTCAAATCGGCAGGCGAAAACCTCCTCACCCTCATAAATGATATACTTGATCTCTCAAAAATAGAATCGGGACATATAGAGCTTGAGATGGTCGAGTTCAACGTAGCGGATTTACTTGAAAAATTATGTGAGATTATGGCTGTTCGGGCGCATACAAAGGGAATCGAACTTCTCTGCCATATCATGCCTGAAGTGCCAACCTTCCTCGTAGGCGACCCCGCCCGACTTAGACAGATTCTCACAAACCTCATGGGCAATGCAATCAAGTTTACTGAAAAAGGTGAAGTGGTTCTCACTGTAAGTCAGCAGGAAACAGAGGTCAGAGGTCAGGAGGAAGCGGAGTTGGAGGGTTCAAGGGTTACAGAGGAAAAGGCAAAAGGGGCTTTCGAAGATTCGCAATTCGCAATTCGCAATTCGCAATCAAAAATATTTCTTCACTTCTCCATCCGCGATACCGGCATCGGGATACCACAGAATAAGCTGAATATGATCTTTGATAAATTCACTCAGGCCGACACTTCAACTACAAGAAAATATGGCGGCACAGGCCTTGGACTACCTATCTCCAAAAAACTGGTGAAACTGATGGGTGGCGATATCCGGGTAGACAGCGAAGAGAATGTCGGAAGCACATTCCATTTTGCTGCTCAATTTCAGTCTTCAACTTTGAACAAAACTATAAGCAAAACGCCTGCTGCAGACTTGAAAGATTTGAAGGTGCTCGTTATAGATGATAACGCAACAAACCGTTTGATATTGAAAGAGGTGCTCACGCTTTGGGGCGCATGTGTAACGGAAGCAGAAAGCGGAAAAACAGGCTTTGACGAACTAAGACGTTCAAAAAAGGTCGATGACCCCTATAAGCTTGTACTCCTCGATCATAAAATGCCGGGAATGGATGGATTTGAAGTCGCCACTCACATTAAAAACGATCCTGAGCTAAGCGGCATGACTGTTATGATGCTCACTTCCGACAACCGGAGCGGCAATATCGCCAGATCGAAAGAACTGGGTATGTCAGGCTATATGGTAAAGCCCATAAAACGTCACGAACTTGAAGAGGCTATCGGCAAGGCATTAGGGGGAAAAATGGTTTCTGTTGCAATCAGGAGGCCGCCGGAACCTGCGCCAACGATAACATCACAAAAACTCCGCATTCTTCTTGTCGATGACTCACCGGATAACCGGTTTCTTATCCAGGCCTACCTCAAGAACGAACCGTATATAGTTGATACTGCCGAAAACGGTCAAATTGCAGTGGAAAAATTCAAAGAGACGAAAGACGGGTATGACCTGGTTTTTATGGATATGCAAATGCCTGTAATGGACGGATATGCCGCAACAAAAGAAATAAGAAAATGGGAAACGGACAGCGGGCTTAGTCAGACAAGCATCATTGCACTTACAGCTTATGCCCTGAAAGACGAGATACAAAAAAGCTATGATGCCGGATGTGATGACCATTTGACAAAACCGATAAAGAAGGCAACTCTTTTAGAGGCTTTAAAAAGTTATACCGGTCAAAAATAATGCTTTAATAACAGCCATTTTTGCTGTTGAATGTTGATTCGGATATGATTTCCTGATATCTGCTTATAAGGAGGCAAATGCTATGGCATTTGAGACGGCATGACAGACAGCGAGAGGTTCGTTGTCCGTATTGATAAAGACCTGGAAGACCTTATTCCGGGCTATATCGAGAACAGGCATAAAGATATCAAATCCATAAGCGCTTCGCTCGAAAAAGGCGATTATGAGACCATACGGATTCTGGGCCACAGCATGAAAGGATCCGGGGGTGGTTATGGTTTCAATGAAATCACAACAATAGGAATGTTTATAGAAAAGGCAGCAAAAGAAAACAGCGCTGAAGAAATTAAAAACTGGCTTGAAAAACTATTAAAATATCTTGAGAAGGTTGACATAACATATGAATAAACAGACTACAAAACCGCTGATTCCAAGTTTCGATGATGCCGATACCGGACGGCTGGTTAGGATAACGAATTCACATAAAACATGACAATCATATTGTAATTCGAATAGAGCCTGTTCTCGAGCTTTTTTATGGCATCAAGATAAGGCCTGATATGTTCATCTGAAAAGGCAATATCAAAAATCTCTACATATACTTCAGACTCAACGACTGCCCGAAGCCCCTCAAGGTCTATAACCTTTGGTATATCGGATGTTGTTTTGACCTCTTCCTTCGATTGTTCATACAGCCCCTGAAGAAAAAGGTGGTGCTCACATATCTTTCCCAGGACATCTTCCAGGAAAACTGCCTTAAGCTGAGGATACTCGCTGTGGGAATATTTTGTAATTCTCGAAAAAAAAGGGATAAGGTGACCAAGATAAATATATACTCCCTTTTTAAGCAGCATAGAGTCTTTGAGAAGTTTTACAACGGTGCTTTCCGGTGAAGCACGCGGATCCTGGAATGGAAGAGGTTTAATGTTTTCGACAGACACCCCGTATGTCTCGGATTGAATATTATCATCCCATTGTGTCCAGACAATTTTCCCCTTGTTATAATAATTCTTTTCCACTTCAAAGGGGAGATGAAAATTAATTATATCGTTTTTTCTGATAAGTTCTCTGTTAATAACCCATTTTGGTATGGCAATCCTCACCCCGCTTCTGCTTACATCCAACAGGAGGTATTGGAAACAAAGGTGGTCTTCTTCTTTAGAACCTAAAAACGGAAGATTTATCACGTCTATATTGACACGCTGTTCTTTTCGAGTTTCTGCTTCCATGTCCCGCCTTTATATTATCATGAAATTCAGAAATATTAAAAAATATCTTCACAAAACAAAAAGTAAATTATAATATTAAAGCCATATGAAAACACAACAGACAAGAACTGCGAAAACTGCTTTAAAACGTGCAATCAATTACCATCTGGAGTGTAAGCTCTGCAGGGAGTTATCCTCCTGTAACGCCCACTGTCTCTTCATATCCACTTCCCTTTCTTTGCGGGACATACTTGTTAAAACCTTACTGGAAACCGAAAAGGAATACCAGGATAAAGGCGCAAAAAGGGTTTATTACCTGTCCATGGAATTTCTCATCGGAAGACTGCTGGGAAATAACCTCTACAATATGGGCATGTTTGACACCTGCAAGGATGCTTTTGCTGAAATGGGATTTGACATGGAGGAAGTAAGGGAGCAGGAAAAAGATGCAGGATTGGGAAACGGGGGGCTTGGAAGGCTGGCAGCCTGTTATCTTGACTCGATGGCAACCCTTGGCATACCTGGCTTTGGCTACGGAATACATTATGAATACGGTTTGTTCAAACAGGAATTTGATAACGGGTACCAGAAAGAAAAACCTGATAACTGGCTCGCAGAATTCAATCCATGGGAGATCAAACGCCCTGATGAGAAATGTATTGTACCCCTTTATGGACGAATCGAACATGGACTTGATATTAACGGAAATTACAACCCTATGTGGCTCGACTGGAAGGTTATTGTAGGCGTTCCATACGATATACCTGTAGTGGGGTACGACGGGAAAACGGTAAACTGGTTAAGACTCTTTGAAGCAAGTGCTTCAACGGACTTCGATATTCAGATATTCAACGAAGGTGATTATTTCCAGGCAGTACATCAGAAGATTGCATCCGAGACCGTTTCAAAGATCCTTTACCCGTCTGATTCCGTGAAATACGGCAAAGAGCTCAGACTTATTCAGGAATACTTTCTTGTGGCATGTTCGTTGCGGGATATCATCAGGCGTTATCTGAAAAATCATCCTGACCTGAGTTTGCTACACGAAGATGTTGCCATCCAGATCAATGACACACATCCATCCCTGGGGATCGCCGAACTCATGAGAATCCTGATAGATGAATATTCTTTCTCATGGGAGCAGGCATGGGATATAACACAAAAGACATTTGCATATACCAACCACACAGTCCTTCCCGAAGCCCTTGAAACCTGGGATACAAACCTCATGGAGGAAATTATCCCTCGCCATTTGCAGATTATTTATGAGATTAACTACCGGTTTCTCCAGGAGGTATCTGTAAAATGGCCGGGCGACACCGGTAAATTGGTTCACATGTCCTTTATCGAAGAAGGTGAAAACAAAAAATTAAAAATGGCGCACCTTGCCATTGTAGGTTCTCATTGCGTAAATGGCGTTGCCGAACTTCACACCAAAATACTCAAAAATAATATTTTTTCAGACTTTCATAAAATGTGGCCCGAACGCTTCATCAATGTAACAAACGGCATAACACAGCGCCGATGGCTGCTCAAGGCAAATCCCGAACTTTCGAAGCTTATCAGCGAAACTATTGGAGATGCATGGATTACCGATCTCCGCCAACTCAAAAGACTTGAACCATATGCATACGACAGCAGTTTCCGGGAGGTTTTTCTCAAGACAAAAAGCACCTGTAAAGATCATCTTTCCAAAATCATTGCAGATATTGCATGGATTGACGCTGATCCTGCCTCAATTTTCGATATACAGGCAAAAAGGATACATGAATACAAGCGTCAATTGCTTAAGGTCATGCACATAGTATACGAATATCTCATGATTAAAAATGGCCGGAAGACCCCGGCAATCCCTAAAACATTCGTGTTTGCAGGCAAGGCAGCACCGGGTTACCGGGTTGCAAAGCAGATTATCAAACTGATTAACAACGTAGGATCGGCCATCAATAATGACTCTGCTTTAAAAGATAGCATGAAAGTCGTTTTTGTGCCTGATTACAGGGTTTCATTGGCTGAAAAACTTATCCCTGCCGCAGACCTGAGTGAACAGATATCCACAGCCGGCACCGAAGCTTCGGGAACAGGCAACATGAAATTTGCCCTCAACGGCGCCCTTACAATCGGGACATTAGACGGGGCAAACATTGAAATCCTTGAAGAAGTCGGTGAAGAGAATATCTTTATTTTCGGACTTAATGCAGACGAAATCATCCGGATGAAACAGACAAATTCATATCGGCCGATTGAATATTACAATACTTACCCTGAAATAAAACTCGTTATGGATGCACTCCGCGACGATACTTTCTGCCCCGATGAGCCTGGGCTTTTTCGTTGGATTTATGACAGCATCCTCTCTGAAGGAGACCCCTATTTTCATCTTGCCGATTTCATGTCATACATTCAAGTCCAGGAAAGGGTTGATGTTGAATTTAAAAACCCTTCCCTTTGGGCGCAAAAGGCCATCCTTAATGTTGCACGGATAGGAAAATTCTCCAGTGACAGGGCAATTATGGAGTATGCAAATAAGGTGTGGGGCATTAAATAATAGCGGATAGCGTTCAGCGTGGAACGTTCAGTTGCACTGCCCGAAGTTACGGGGTTAAGAAGTTGAAAGGTTGAGCATAACTTCCTATTTTCTTAACTTAAAATCTTCGGTATTTACACTCTGCGTATGCGCTCTACGCTAAGTACAAATATGGCTGAAAAAATACAAATTGTTGATGACAGCGAGGATTTAAGGAAACTGCTCTTCCTTATGCTTACAAAAACGGGCTATGAGGTGATAGCGGCATTTGATGGTGACGATGCTCTTATGAAAGCCCATGAATTTAAACCGGACCTCATTCTCCTGGATATAGTGATGCCTGGCATCGACGGTTACACAGTGTGCAAAAATCTCAAAGATGATGAACACACTACCCATATTCCCATAATCTTCCTCTCCGGTAAAACCGATACCGCCGACAAGATTAAAGGTCTTGAAATCGGCGGCTCCGACTACATAACAAAACCCTTCGATAAGGGAGAAGTGATCGCCAGGGTTCAAAACCAGCTCAAGATACAACGTTTAACCCGTGAATTAATGGAAAAAAACAAAGAATTAAAGGAAAAACAGCGTTGGCTGGATGAAGACCTCGTTGCAGCGGGCGGGATTCAGAAAAGTCTTTTGCCGCTGAAATCTCCTGACATAGCGTGTCTGGACGTAGCGTGGAAATTCATACCCTCCTATCTCGTAGGGGGCGATATTTTTAACTTTCTTCAACTTGATAAGAAAAATGTCGCGTTTTACATGATTGATGTGAGCGGTCATGGCGTTCCCTCGGCGCTGGTTACCGCTTCTGTATCCCAGATACTTCAGCCTCAAAACAGTAATGTTACAAAAAGAAAGATTGATGCATATCCTGGTTACGAAAATGTTTCCCCCCGAGAAGTTCTTGAAATACTTGATGCAGAATATCCTTTAAACCGCTTTGAAAAGTATTTTACAATGGTTTATGCGATAATCAATGTGCAGGATGGTAATATGATATACAGTAATGCTGCCCATCCTTCACCCATTCTCCTTCGTGAAAACGGGAACCACGAACTCCTTGAAGTAGGAGGGACAATAATAGGTATGGGCGGGGTTTTACCCTTTGAGGAAGAACAAAAAACCCTTCGCAGAGGAGACAAGATCATCTTTTACACAGATGGTATGACAGAATTTCAGAATAATAAGGGCGAATTTTACGGAGAAGAACGTTTCCTTTCGGTCCTGAAAGAAAACAGAGACAAAAAGGTCGATGACCTGCTCGATGCAGTAATAACTTCAATTAACGATTTTGGTGGGGATACGGAGTTTCAGGATGATATATCACTGGTAGGAATAGAGTACACATGATGATACCGGATGAAGACGGTAAAAAATGAAAAGACCGTGAAGCAATTATAGCATAGAGCGCATAGCCCCGCTACGCGAGGACTGGCATTGAGGATTTAAAACTAAACTCTCTACGCCAAACGCTATCCGCTAAGTTAAAATAAGGGGGTAACATGCAGATACAGGAAAAAAAGGTTGGAAACATTCTCATCGTGAAACCATCGGAAAAAAGGATTGATGCCTCTGTGGCAACCGATTTTAAAGGAAAAATGATAGACCGGATTAATGCGGGTAATAAACGGATTGTTCTTAATCTCGCCGGGGTTGATTTCATTGACAGTAGCGGGCTCGGGGCTATCATATCAAGTCTCAAGGCAATAGGGAATGACGGGGATCTTGTCATATGCGAAATCAAAGAAACGGTAATGACGCTCTTCCGCCTTACCCGGATGAACCGGGTATTCCAGATTATTTCAACGGAGGAAGAGGCGCTTAAAGCGCTTTCGGGTTAATATGGAAGATACTCACCCGCAAAAATCCGTTACTTTCGTCATAGAAAGCAGGCTTGAAAATGTAAGCCTCGTTGGTGTTGCGGTAAAGGCAATATGTGAATCCATACCTTTGGAGGAAATCATCTCCCGCAATATCGAGCTGTCGGTTGTAGAAGGCATAACCAATGCCGTGAAACACGCATATTGTCTACAACAAGGTAACAATGTGGAAACTACTGTTCTCATTTTCGACGACAGGATAACCATTAAAATCTCCGACACCGGGAAAAGCATGGACCCACAAAGATGCGAGCAGGACTGCCGGGAAATCAATTTTGAACCGGGAAACAGTGAAACACTACCTGTCGGCGGCATGGGACTGCACATAATGCACTCTATCATGGACGAAATGCATTATGAGACAGCCTCCGGCAAGAACACCATGACGCTGGTAAAAAAATTTAGGTAGATATATTATTGAACAAATGTACCGGAGATAAAACATGACCGAAACAACACTGTTTGAAATCTTAAAAAAATACAACCAGCAGCATATCACAGACAATTATGTGAATCTCACCGGGGAAAAGCAAAAGCAATTCCTCGAAGGCCTGCACGGCGTAAACTTAGACCTTGTCTTTAAAATACACGAAAATTTCGTGCATAAAAAGGGGTTGCCGGTACATTCCGGTAATATCAGGCCGGCATCAGTGATTTCAATACCAAAAACCAAAGAAGAAAAGGTGCAGAGAGAAAAGGCAAAACAACTGGGAGAATCATTGATCCGCAAACACGAAACCGCTGTATCAATTGTAGCCGGCGGTCAGGGATCAAGGCTCGACTTTGACGGTCCGAAAGGCACCTTTCCCGTGTCGCCTATAAAGAAAAAAACCCTCTTTCAGCTTTTCTGTGAATCTATCAGGGCGTCATCTATTCGCTATGATACCGAGATACCGCTTCTCATCATGACAAGCCATGAAAATCACCATGACACTGTCAAATTTTTCAATGATCATAAGTTTTTCGGACTTGACAGAGAGCAGGTACACTTCTTTCAGCAAGGCAGACTGCCAAGTATAACGCCGCAAGGAAAGTTAATCCTGAAAGATGAAACCAATATTTTTGAGAATCCTGATGGTCATGGCGGCTCCCTTAAGGCGCTCCACGATTCCGGATTGCTTACACGGTTGATAAACAAAGGGGTTACCGAACTTTTTTATTGCCAGGTAGACAATCCCCTGGCAACGGTAGTAGACCCTCTCTTCCTTGGCTACCACAGGATGGAGAATGCGGAAATATCTACAAAAGCCGTAAGGCGTAAGAGTATAGACGAAAAAGTGGGTGTCTGTGTCTCTTTGAACGACAAAAGTGCAATTATTGAATACAGTGAAATGGAAGCAAAGGACATGTGCGCCCTCGATGAGAATGGCAATATCCTCTACTGGGCAGGTAATACCGCTATACATATGTTGAACCTCGGGTTCATCAAACGCCTCAACTACCACGGCTTTGCCCTTCCCTACCATCGTGCCGTAAAACATATCGACACAATCGCGCAGGACGGTAAAAAGGCAAAAGTCATTGGTTGGAAATTTGAAACTTTTGTGTTCGACGCCATCTCTTTTGCCCAAAAGGCTTGTTTTGTAGAGGTAGCCCGGGAGGAAGAATTCTCTCCTGTGAAAAATAAAGAAGGTGTCGACTCGCCGGAAACAGCACACGCCGATATGGTCAATCTTCATAAGGGCTGGCTGGAATCAGCGGGCGTAGCTGTTCCGCCCGGCATAAAAATAGAAATCAACCCCCTCTTCGCCTTAGACAGGGAAGAATTGTCAACTAAGCTTAAGGGGAAAAATATAGAAATACGGGAAGATGCGTACTTCGGTTAGCAGCAGACAGGAAAGTTCAACTCATAGCTGATAGCTCATAAAAGTTATAACAACAAATACTCCCCTTTACTTTATCAATTAACAAACGTTAAAAACGGTAAAAAAGAGGTCAACTTTGACCAATCTCATGTATCTTCATAAAATTTGTCTTCCCCGATATTGAGGGAGGAAGGCTCGCCACTATCACAACCCTGTCGCCCGTTTTTGCATGTCCCGACCGGACAAGGGTAGATTCTACTTCATTAACAAGCACATCGGTATTTTCCATATGCCCGGCCACGTATGGAATGACACCCCAGTAAACAGGCATCTGCCTGACAACCTTTTCGTCGGGTGAAAGTGCAATGATGGGCGTGGATGGCCTGAATTTGGAAATTAAACGCGCAGTAAATCCTGACTTCGTGAATGCCACAATCCAACGTGCGCCTGTCTCTTCTGCAGCGCGGGATGCTGCATGGGCAATTGCCTCAGGCAGCCCGACCCCTTCGGGCCTCAAAGTATCGGTTTGCCTTCTGTGAACAGCAGATTGCGCAGGAGCAGCAGTTTCCGTGTAAGAGATGATCCTGTTCATCACCTTTACAGCCTCTATGGGATATTTTCCGGCTGAAGTCTCTCCTGAGAGCATCAGAGCGTCAGTCCCGTCAAGCACTGCATTTGCCACATCAGTGGACTCTGCCCTTGTCGGCCTTGAATGCTGGGTCATCGATTCGAGCATCTGTGTCGCAGTTATAACAATGCGCCTGTTCGTGTTTGCCTTTTCTATGAGCATCTTCTGAAACATCGGGATTTCCTCAAGAGGCAGTTCTACTCCCAGATCGCCTCTTGCAACCATAATCCCATCCACTTCCTCGAGTATTCCATCAATGTTGCGTATCGCCTCTTCCTTTTCAATCTTTGCGATAAGGGGGACCTGCACACCCCTTTTTAAAAGCCACTTCTTTACGGTTTTTACGTCTGTCGGTGTTCTCACGAAAGAGAGTGCAACATAATCGACGTTCATCGTAATGCCAAACTCAAGGTCTTTCTTATCTTTTTCAGTAAAAAACGGGGCGCTGATCTTCATGTGGGGCAAATTTACACCTTTATGCTCTTTCAGAACTCCGCCCTCGATTACCGTGGCGCTCAAAGAATCCTTATCTTTTTTTGTAACTTCGAGCTTCATGAGGCCATCGTCAAGCAAAATAAAATCCCCGACCTTTGCATCATCTATCAGCCAGGGATAATCGATGAATATCCTTTTACTGTCGCCTTCTTCGTCGCCTTTAAGTATGGTAAGGCCGGCGCCTTTTTCAAGTTTAACCTTCTCTCCTTTGAGCCGCCCTACCCTTATCTTTATGCCCTGGAGGTCCTGGAGGATGGATACCTCCCTTTTCAGCTTTTTTGATGCCTTTCTGATCTTTTTAACAACTTCACCATGGCTTGCATGATCTCCGTGCGAGAAATTGAGCCTCGCTACATCCATGCCGCTTGTAATGAGCGCCTCAAGTTGTTTTTCACTGCTCGTCACCGGCCCTATGGTACATACAATCTTCGCCCTTCTCATAACATCCCTCCCTTATTTTATCCGATCAGGGTTTTTGCTTACCTATAAACATCTTTTCTATGGACAATCGATAAGACCTTAACCTTTTTACTATTATCATCAATACTGTATATCCTGTAGCCTCCTGCCCTGATTCTGAAATAGTCGGTTCTTATCTCTCGCCCTACTTTCTACTATGGCAATATCGATCAGATCTTCCCTGAGATTGCTGTCCTTGATTATCTCCATCAGAAATACATCCTGTTCTTTTTTCGGCATACTCTGCTATATCGCTCAGATAGTCGGTACAGTCTTTCTTCTTACTCATACATCCACAACATCGTTCAAGATATATCTCCCGATATTCGATTTTAGAGCACTCTTCATCACAAGGTCTATTTCATATCAGGGTTTCAATTTTTTTTCAATGCTGGTCATAATCAATCTATTCTAATATTGTTTAGCGAAACATTCAAAGGGTTTTTGCTTTCCTCCATTGTGCAGGAAACTTCCGGCGGAACATAATCAAGGAACTTGGAAAACTGCTTCGTATCCTGGAACAGGGATAAAAGCAGATAAAGTCGGATAAAAACCTTATAGAATAATTGACCTGAATCGATTTAGTATAACGATTCAGGTCAGACTTCGTCCCCAGGTATCTTTCTAAACCTTTATTAATGTGACCGATTCAAAGGTTTTTTTTGTCAGTTTTTTTGGATAGGCTTTTATTTCTAAACCCATTCCGATACTCCCAAGATATTCTATAAGGGTTGATACCTTCATATCTTTTCTTGCCTCTAATTTTGAAATGCTCGATTGAGTAAATGTTTTAATATCTTCCTGGCGAATACCCATTTTTTTCCTTAACTCGGCTAACCGTATTTGGAATATCTCTTTTTCTGCCTCTCTATTAGCCCTTTCTACTCTTTCAGCAGGTATCATGGAGGCGAGTTCATCAACAAAATCTTCTTTTTTAAATATCACCTTTTTTGACTGTGCTTTCATATGTCTCCTTTAATTTAACAAGATACTTATCGTAAAGCTGGTCTGCAACAGGTATCATTTTTTGATAAAATTTCCTGTCGCCTTTCTTATCTCCCCCTATCAGCAAAATAACATTCCGTAAGGGATCAAATACAAAGAAGATGCGAAATAATCTCAACTTATTCTGAATCCTGAGTTCTTTCATATTATGATGCCTACTTCTTTTCACGGAATCGACATGTGGCCTGCCCAATGAAGGACCTATTTCTTTTAATATGATAAAACCTTTTAAAAGCGCTTCTTTTGCGTCATCATCTAATCCCTTAATCCATTGCGCTATTTCATCAGTTCTTTCAATATTCCACATAGCTTAATATACCATAAAAAAATATGAAGTCAAGTGAATATTATCCGACGATCACTGCCCTCTCAGTCTATAGTTTCTAATGTAAAGAATAAAGTTTGACCCCTCGTTCCCCACGTTCGCACCCACTCCTGTTCCCTCTTCTGTTATTTAAATGACAACAATGACTTTGCTTATCTTTTTCGATATGATATTGTTTTGAAATAATTGACCAGGCACGGTATACGAAAAATGGATGACAAAATGAGGTGTAATAAATTTCCAGTGTCAGTATTTTCAATCATTTTTGATCAAAAAAATGTTTTGTTTGCTTCCAAGGATGGGAAGACAAAGTGGACCGCCATCGGCGGATGGATGGAGCAAGAAACGGTTGTCGAGTGTATAAATAGGGAAATCAGAGAAGAATTGGGTGAAATCAACTTCCAAATTATTGATATTGTCGATGCTCATGTGTGGAATTACCGGGATAATATGCCCATCATCAGCATTTTTGCTTTGATAAAACATATTAGCGGTATTCCTGTTGCCAAAGACGACATTGAAGGATTTGCCTTGAAATGGTTCAAACCTGACGAGTTAGACAAAATAGATATTGACTGCCCTCGCCAGCCGGAGATTATTCAAAAAGCACTATTCTTGATGGAAGAGTACACAAAGCATCCTGAAGCTGATTTTCTGAAATACAAATGGCGACTATTATCATAAATTGCTAAAACGCCGCTTACACACCATAACATTACAATACAGACAAGATCGCCTTTTCATTTTTCCGAATATAGGATAGATAATCCTCGTTAGAGATGGCCCGATAGGATTGTGTTGTTTTCACTGGTGCCGTTGCTTCCTTGAAATGCTCTGAAATAATTTTTGCAGCAGCTCCAGCGTCATTGACTGGAATTTGAATTACATTTTCTACGAACCTTTCTATGCTTAGCCTTTCATTTTTGTATGACTGCAAAATATCGGGACGATCCGTTATTACTGCTTTTCCGCAAAATAGCGTCTCAAGAAACAAGTTAGAAAAGTCAGGGAATGGCAAATCTTCGTACAGAATGAATACTCCATCTATCGAATTAAGCAATGTCGGCATCTCCGAGGGGTGGCAGAAAGATCTCCATTCAATGTCGTAACCAATGTTTTCTTCGGTGTATCTTTTGAATTCTTTGAATCCGATTCCTTGAGAAACAACAATTAGTTTAAATTTTGTCGTCAGTTGTTGCAGGATTTCAATGACCTTATGCCATCCTTTGTGACGCCAGTAATAATTGGCTTTCCCGATTAATGCAAACACAGGCACTTTTTCATTCGTCGTCTCAAAAGGCTTAAAAGCGTTTGGGTCAGGCACGTATGGTGGCAGTATCCTTACTCGATTTGATAACTGAGATACCGTATCATAATTATTTTTGTCAGTAATTATTAAGGCAGCCTTTTCGAAAGCTTCCCTCAATAGAGTCTCCCATATGCCGGCTTTCAAGAATTTATTTATGTCTGATCCTCCGTGGCGGAGTATAAATGGTACTCCCGTTATACTACTTGCAAGATATCCTACCAAGCCATAAGGAATCAAATACCCGGCGTCAATTAGGTCTGCTTTGGAATCTTTTATGACTTTGACTGCCGTATTTAGTAAGTCCAAATCTGTATGCATGTCATTCGGAATGTGCCAGGGTATTTCACCGGTTGGGCGATGAACGGAAATGTTCTCTACACCGGTTTCCTCACTATATGGGTATACACAGTATTCAGAATCAACGCCCGCCCTATCTGTGACAATATGAATTGCATGGCCACACTCAGCAAGGGCTCTGTAAAACCAGTATGTCTTTGCGGCAATGCCGCCTTCAATTGGGGGATATTTGCTGACAACTACGATTCTGGCCATACTCTTGCCAAAAGGGAGTTTTCAGGGGGGCGAGCTTCTCTATGATCCCAATCTTTGAAAAAAATGTGCTCAAATATATCGTATAATAGCAGGTTTATTTTCGAGCCGAGTATTTTCCCCAGGTAATGCTGTTTCAGTTCTTCGTCTGATATCGCTTTTTCCACAGTCAATGATACTTCTTTGTCAATATCCGATATCGCTGAAGGCATCCCCATTTTTAACCGATCATTCACCCATCCAATACCTGCATCCTCAAAGTCTTTCCTGAATGCATCCCGCAGAATCCTCTTCGTCGTTTTCTTGTCAGGCACCTTGTATTCAATGGGTAGTTCCATCGCAGGCCGGGAGATGTCATCATAAAGATATAATGGCCTGATTTCAAATCCGAAAGCCCCTGCTGATCTGTCGACGCTCTGTAAATGGTAATTGGAGAGACCTCCCTTCAATAAATGATCGAAGAGATTCCGCCTGTAGGTCTGTTCGTCTTCCGGTTCAGGAAATAGTTTACTGACTATATCCGCAACATTCCCATCCGGCAATATATGCTGGAGATTTCCTTTTATTCTGTCTGAGAAACCCAGTGGGTGGGTATAGATCCAGTAATAGCCGCCAAAGAGTTCATCTGCACCTTCCCCGGAAAAGGCAACCTTTACGTGTTGTGCCACCTTCTCTGAAAGAAGGTGGAATGCGATTCCTCCCTGAATATGGAACACGCCTCCTGCCATGAGGCTTTCGAAGTGGGCGACATAATCGGGAAGGGCTCGCCAATAATCGCTTGCCTTCACAAAGAATTCGTGATGTTGTGTCTCAAGGGCTTTTGCAACACCTCTTGCCGCCTGGAAGTCGGGATTCTCTTCGGCGTCGGAGAGTGTAAAAGTCTTTACCGGATAATTGAGAATGCGCTTTGCTATTAGTGCGATGGTTGAAGAATCAAGCCCTCCGGACAGGTATATGCCCTTTTCCATACCGCCGTGAGAGAACATCTTGTCCACAGTCTGGATTAAATGCTCCCTCACGTTCGTGCAGGCGTCGGCATAGGCGGAATGCATATCGCCGTTCGCATATCTGGCTTCAGGTGCTTTGAAGAACTCATGTTTTTCTATAGTTCCATCCGCTGAAACAGTGATTGCGCTACCGGGCTTTACCTGATGAATACTCTGAAAGAACGTGGCTTCTTGATCAACCACGTAACCGAAAACGCTCGTTTCCTTTAAAGATAGCAGATTCAGGTGAGGGCTGATTTGAGGATGAGCTAATATTCCCTTTATCTCAGAACAAGCAATTACCGTTCTGCCTACTGATGCATAATAGAGAGGTTTAATCCCGAAGCTATCCCTTGCCAATACGAGACGGTCCCTATCAAAAAGAGCGATAGCGAACATCCCTTTCAGGTGCTTCACGAAATCCAATCCGTGAATCTGATACATACGCGCGATAAGTTCCACCTCAAGGTCTGTTCGGGACTGGAACCCTGACTTAGAAAGATTGTTCCAGAGTTCCCTGTAATTATAAATCTCCCCATTGAGCAAAACAACATATCCGGTCTCCGGATCCAGATAGATCATAGGAGCATCGGGGTTTCCGAATATGGACAGCCGACAGGCAGCTATGCCGTGTTTCCCTGCCGGCCATATCTCGGAGCTATCCGGTCCGCGATGCCGAATTGTTTCTGCCATTTTCTTGAGGTTATGCGGATTTGATTCATTGAACGTAATGACAATGCTACACATGTTACTTCCTGTTTGCCAAGGCCCGTGAAGCCGCCACGGCGCCGATGAGAGCATAGGATGTACCTTCATCAAGATAATGATACGGCCAGTACCCTGAAGGGAGTTGTGTTTTTTCAAGCCATGCAAGCGCCTTTTCTACCACCTCTGGAGAGACGTGATCAATCCATTTTGAAAGCCCCCAAAGGACAACACCCGTTGACCAGGGGTCACTTCCGATAGGATGATCTCTCCACGGACCAAAACCACCGTCATTATTTTGGTCATCAGCAAGAAATGCAATTGTGCGGGAAACGAGCGGGTCGATTGCTTCTCCGTCTTCATTGTTGACTGTCAATAGGTAAAAGCCACCCTTATAAGAAAGACGTACCGGGCTATTTAAGTCCTTCTCCCAAGCCTGCCTTACCCATTTTCTATCGGCGTCAGTGGTTACTGACGGGACGAGGGCGACAACAAGCGCGGTCGTCGGAATTCTTGCCTGATCACGCGGATGCCTTCCCCAGCCGCCACCGGGGTGACGAACGCTTCCAAGCCACGTCTTGGCTTTAGACACTTCTTGACTATCTTCCACTGCCAATCGAGACAGAACACTTATGGCCCAAGCTGTCTCTTCTGCGTCTGCCCACCCCCCTTGACGGTGGGCCGCCTGTTCAATATAATCAACGCACCACCCTTGTGATGTTTTGCTTAACGAATTATCATTTGAAAGCAAAAGAGAGTACTCCGCTCGCGCGATTCTAACGACTTCTATGTGCCTATTAAATGCTGCCTGTATGAATTGTGATAGTATTTTCGTCGTTGTGTCAAAAAAATAGCCTTGTTTCTCACCACAATTAACTTTCTCTGAGTAGTTCATACTTCTATTTCTCGTCCTGTCTCATAGAGACTGCGTAGTTTTACAGAACTTACATCGTCTGGGGTAGCTTTTCCACAAGTCGAACAAACATAGAAAATACCTTCATCTTGGCCAAACCGTCGATATTCCCTCTGTTTAACGGGAACATATCTGTCACACAGCGTGCATTGGAATCTGAACTGATGATTGTCTTTCTGGTGGCTAGGATGTAAATCCTGCAAGCAAACATCGAGGCCCACGTCTACTGGCAAGACAGACCAGTTATGGCCTATACTCTCTTCCAGCCTTTGCACGAGATCAATTCTAATGCCGCCACGCAATTCCTCGCCAAATTCCCCAATGAGAATAAGCGTATCCTTCTTATTAGAGGGGTCGTTCAGTTTTTTCAGGAAGCGAATGATCCCCATCAAATAGAGATGGTTCTTGTCACGGATCAGCTTATCACACCGGTCAGAATTTTTATAATAATCGAATGTATTGTCAATCCTCTTCTTATGATCAATAAGCGAGCCCAAGTGTATCAGGAGGGTATCGCACTCCTTGTACTGTTGCTCAATGCTCTGCCAACGACAACCATTCAAGGGTTGGCACGTCTTATTCGCGGGGCATTGAGCATTATATAGGTCATCACTCACCCATTTGCTATCTCCCGTGTAACCAAAGCAAAATGGTGCATTGTGCTCATTCGGTTGTCGAAAATTAAGGATAAAACCGAAACTGTCAGATATTTCTGTATGGTCATCGTGATATGCGCGAGTTGGTAAAATATCAATTGTATCAAAACTACCAACATCGCATTCAGAAACTGAGTTCGATGACAACGGTAACGATAATTCCCACTCCTGGCCTCCATCGTCATTCCTCATCAAGAATGTGAAACCGGTCTTCATTGCCCGACCATTACTATCAACACCATCCACCGTGCCGAGATTTTCAAAATAATTCTTTTCAATCTCTTTGCGAATATCGATTATCAAAGGATTTACGTACCGTTTTAGCGAGGCATTGGTAATGACATGTTCGAGTCGTTTGTAACCACTTAAAGTGAGGATTGCATGAACTCTATGGCGGTCGCCTCTTTTTTCCTCAAGCTCATGCAATAAATGTATCATAGACTCAAAGTCCCATAAATGGTCTGGGTGTGCATGGCTTATTAGCACAATATTAATATCTTTCAGGCTAAACCCCATTCGAAAAAAATTACGAATAAAGTCAAAACCAGGATCAATAGCTATACCAAGATCAACGTGACCGTCTTTATCTGTTCTATAAATAAAATATCCTCCCCCCACAGACCGGCCTTGTGCCGGAGTTTCCGAATTCCATCTTTGAAGTCCTACGAAATGCAAAGCCTTCCATTTCGGTGAATGTCTTGAACTTACTTGAAGGTGCTTGGTTAGATCCTTCTCGGTCAATTGCATTATATGCTCATAATCATTATCTTCGAGATGCTCGTCCACAGAGTTTGATTTATTCCTTGGGGATTTAGCATTCTTTGTGCAAGACAATAAACCCTTGAAGGACCACGATGAAGGAAGTTTATTGCCCTTCTTTGCCGGAGAATCCAAACAACTCTTACAACTATCAGGCAATGAATTGTCAAACCAGATTAATCGCTCATTGCACCGATTCAAACGAGAAATACGCAGTCTCCCTGAAAAATTCTGTTCCCATTCATCCACAGCAGCCAATAGCCTAAGGTGAGCATCTTTTAAAGTAACCTCCGGATCAAGATTGGGGTCGATTTTCTGAAAAACCTTTTTCAAATCATTAATAGATATCGTTTCATGTGTTGACTTTACTATTTTACTCATGGTTTTGTAAAAACCCGATAATCCATGCAAGAAATCAGGCAAATCATCTGATCGCAGATTCTCTATTTGTATTGCATCACGAAAGATTTCTTGCGATTCTTGGAGATTTCTAACTACCGGAATGAACTCTTTTCGGGCAAGATAGAGCGCTATATTGGCTTTGAGTACTTTCTGTATTTTGGGATACACGTGCTTTGCTTCTTCTGGGTTCTTTTTCGAAAAATCAAGGAAGTCATTCAACACTCCAGCGGTTGTCTTGAGAAATTGCGCCCACTTCGAAAAGTATACTCGCTTGTCAGCCCAGTTGTCCTTTATCCACTCCCAATAATTCTCCTTTACAGCATCCAGCACCATTACAGCTTGGGGGACAACTTTATTGAGTTCTTTATCGATTTCTTTGACTGATAGCTTATCCCACTTCGTTCTTGAAAGCCGCTTATACAGCTCATTTATCTCTTCCAACCACCATGTTATGGTATGTTCAATTAACTGTATCCTTAGGGCACTTGAATTGCCTTTCAGAGGACTTGGAAGAACCCACCTGATCTTGCTCCACATAATTCCATTAAATAATTCTTTATGGAGTTGCGCTAACTGATCTTCGGCCTTTTTCATCGCCCCCAATTGAAGCAGAGCCTCCAGTCTATAGAGAGACATCCTTATCCGCAACTGGTGAGCTGCTCGATTGAACAAGCGACATTTAGAAGCCTCCAGAGGAGTCAACCAGCCCATGTGTTCTTCAACCAATGTTTGAAGTGCATGGTAGCTCAGTTGCATCTTCAAGTTAATTGCAGCCCGTTGTATGGTGCCTGGGCAAATATTAAGGAGGAATTCTAAGCCATGTTTGTGTTGATCAAATTCGCCCTCGTTTTGCACATGTTTCGATACAAATTCCTCAATGATCCAGTTGAATTCCAGAACAGCCTCGCGATTTCTGCCTATCATATGCTGATAAGCCATGCCTCTGTTATACCCAATCCAGCGGTCATAGAACCCCCTTTCGGTTCTTTCGTGATCAGCAAAAAGAGGTTTGAGTAAGCCTCGTGCCCTCTCTGCATACCCATAGCTGGCTTCACCACTTGCCAATGCTGAAAGCTCCATCAGGAAGTTGATAGTCGTGAAAACTAAGTCTCTTTTTTTTCTATTTGCAGCGTCCTCTTTGCCTAAAAAAGGAATTTTGTCTTCAAGAAATGCAAGTAGATCGTCATAAAGGTCTATGTTTTGTTTCTTTATTGCGGCCCGAAGAGCCTTGGCCCAGAACAGTTGCCACCACAGTTCCAACATTTGTTTAGAACATGGCACAGAATTTCCTTCTTGAAGAAGATCGTCATAAGGTTGGATTAAGCGAATAAGTTTCGGCATGTTGATCTTGGGAGAACTTTTCTTGTCGTAGGCGGGTAGCGCTTTGCTATTATTATTCCATGCAGAGAGGTCTACGCTTAAGAAACTACTTAGTTCATTGTACAATTCATTATCAATACATAAATCAATAATCGCGTTAATCCTCTCCAAACAGGATACACTTGGCCGCCAGTCTGTATCAGTCATTTGTCGACACCCCTTCGTCTCGTGATAGGATTAACGAGCGTGCATAAAACGTTCTTATCTGCAACTATGGCATGAAGAACACTGCCTGCATACTTCTTTCTTCATCTTTGCTTCAATCATCCTGACCGGAAACTGCATTTTCACTTCTTTTGTGATTTTCGGTTTTTCATACATTCTTTTTTTCTTCATTATTGTACCTCCTGATAATGATTTTGTTTTCAAGAGCGGATTCTATTAAGTCAGCAAGATCCTTGAGTGCATCTTCGTTTTTCAGCCCGAATTCAGCGGCAAAACTCTCCGTGAGCAATCCGAAATCATCATGTGCAATTCTATCGAGAACCCAATGAGCTGTAGAATTGAGGCTGAAATGATCCCCGTTTTTAATGTCAAATGCATAATATTGACCGGTCTCCGGGAACGCTTTAAGAAGGATGTCTTCCGAAAGTACGAACTCCGCAATTTGATCTACTTCCAGCATTGCGGGTCCTCCGTCATATAATCCCCGGTTGTAAAATATGCCATAGCTCGACATCCCCTGCACCGGGTCAACAGTTCACAGTCGTGACACTTCCCCTTAAGATTCTTGGGGTCTCTCAAAGTCCAGAGCACATCCGAGCCATACCATATCTTATACAAACCATCGGTCAACACATTGCCAATCGGAATAGGCAATCTCCTGCAGGGATAAACGGTTCCGTCCGGCATAATCGTGAGCGCGTTATTTCCGGCAGAGCAAAGTGCACCAACTGTTGGATCGTCACAACCAACAAGATTGAAGATCGGCCTGTACAAGAGAATTCTTACAGGAGAATCATTGATTGCCATCTTGTATATTTTCTCATATAAGTCATGTAATTCATGAGAGCTCAGGACAAGATCCTTCATGCCTATTCCATTGCCTTCAGGGACCAGACGTTCAAGAGCGAGAGCCTGAACCCCCATCGTTCCCAGTATTTCGACAAGAGCGGGGATTTCATCCCTGTTATTTCTTGTTATGGTCATCATTACAGAAACTTCGATATTTTGCGCTCGTAAATTCCTTATTGCATTTGACACTACCTTAAAGCTGCCTTTTCCGCGTACTGCGTCGTTGCTCTCTGCAGTAGCCCCTTCCAGTGATACCTGGACCCTTCTGAGTTTCTTATGTGTAGAAAGGTCCTCTGATTCCTTTTCTCCGATCATAGAACCGTTGGTCAGTATGTCGTAATACGCAAAAGAATCTGACCCGTCAAGACGCGACATAAGCGTGTGCAGTTCTTCCTTTCTTAGGAAAGGTTCGCCTCCTGTCAGGGAGACAGTCCCCGTTTTGCCCCATTTGTTAACGGCTTCTTCCATTCTGTCGCAAATTTCCATCAACTTGCCGACTGGGAGATCATCAGCCCTATTACCGTTTTGATAGCAATGCCTGCACGACCAGTTGCATCGTTCTGTTATATGCCACTGAAAATAGAATTCATCTTCAAAATTCAGTTCAGTCGGTTTTTCTGCCATTCCAAAATTATACACCCACTAAAATTTTAAAGAAATAAAATAAACTTTTTTTTACCTTGTTGTATTTTTAATAATAGTTGCGGAAAGTTAAGCTATGATTGAAATTGTATTTTTAACAAATTAAATAGAAATGATTAGCTAAAAAGTAGTAATAGAGAATTATTGACATTATATATGGTGCCATGTAAAGACGGTACCCACAATAAAACCATAGCTTCTATATTGACCTTGCCTGTTCGTGTACCCGCCCACGCACTATCCTGGCATCTAAATCGGCACAAAAGAATTCAGGTTTGATGTCTTGACTGAGGACAGGGATCAAGCGCTTCGGGATAATCCGAGCGTATTGCTGAATTTCTCCGGAACTGAAGTCACTTTTTTAGCCGTGTAATCAAAGGCAAGAAAACCGGCTTCGGCCAGGGCAACAACAGATGTCCCCCGTGTAATCTTGTGGAAAAAACGAAAGCCGTTTTTGGTCAACTCCCCGATGTGCGTGTAGACTTCAAGGTCGTCGAACATAAACCCCTCTGTCTTTAAGTTGACCACGAAGTCCGTCATAATAATTCCGGCTCTGTTATTGCCAAGGTTGCCCTCGCTTAAGCCAATGGATTTGAAGATGTAGGCCCGTGCAGCGCCGACAATTGACACTAAAGAGTCGACGCCCAGATGCCCGCCATAGTTGATATCTCTTGGCTGAATCGTAATCGGATAGCAAAATTCATATACAGGCTGCTCAGCCAATTTTGTTCGCGGCATTTTTAATTATACCTCAAACGTTGATTCCATGTCATTAACTCATCGCGAATTTTCCAACGGGTGTTTCAAAGCTCATACTCGTCATCACAACGTTGTGAGGCATAACGTTGTTGCGGGCATCGCGTTGCTCTGAGCGCAACAAGATGTCATTTCCTGATTGCATAACTTCCGAATCCATCCACTCCCCCTTAAAGTACGGCCGGCAGTTCATGGCTCACAGTGTAAAAAGCAATCGCGGAAATAGAGGAGCGCGACGACAAAATAACGAAGTTACATGAATGAAGGTGAATTGGTATAACTTATGACCTCCTGCATAGATAAAATCCTATGCCCTTTGAAATGAAAATCTCGAACATTTTCTCATGTTGCAATACTATGCCACATCGACCAAATGAATGTTGTCATTCCACCGTTTTCCCGCTTTCTCCATGATCGTGTCCAGCTCATCATTGCTCATCATGTCCAATGCCTGATCTGCCGCCTTCCGCGCTTCTATCATAATGTCGATATCTTTCACGATATTCCCCACCCTGAATTCCGGCAATCCCGCCTGCCTTACGCCGATCATGTCGCCGGGCCCCCGTATCTCCATATCTTCTTCAGCTATTTTGAAACCGTCCGTTGTATCCTCCATTACCTTCAATCTTTTGGCAGCTACATCTGTCCTTTTCGTGGATGTGACAAGGATGCACTTCGATGAATGGACGCCTCTTCCGACCCTCCCCCTTAACTGGTGAAGCTGGGAGAGCCCGAAACGTTCGGCATGCTCTATAACGATCATCGTGGCATCCGGCACATCGATCCCCACCTCGATAATCGTCGTACAAACCAGTATATCGATCTCCCCGGCCTTAAACCTTCCCATAACCTTTTCTTTCTCGTCAGGCTTCATTCTTCCGTGGAGAAGGCCTATTTTTCGCGTGGGGAAAACCTCTTTTTGCAACCGGACAGCCATCTCTTTAGCATTTAGCAGTTCCATCTTGTCGGATTCTTCAACCAATGGGTATACGATATAAACCTGGTTACCCTTTTTCACTTCTTCTTCCATCATCCTGTAAACGGCCGGTTTATTCTGCTCAAGATATATCTTTGTCCATATTTTTTGACGTCCTTTCGGCAGTTCATCAATGATCGACACATCAAGATCGCCGTAGATAACCATTGAAAGGGTGCGGGGAATGGGCGTCGCAGTCATGACCAGTGTGTCGGGGGTAAAATCAGTGTTGAGTCGGGGCACCCGCTTGCGGGTCGCTTGAGTTTTGAGTTGAAAATCATCAGGGGTTGCAGGTTGCGCAAGCCTTAATCCTGCCGGAGGCGGGACATTGCGAATTGCGCAAGCCTTAATCCTGCCGGAGGCGGGACATTGTGAACTTTCCTGACTATGGACTATGGACTGTCGACTGTCGACGTCTTTTCCTAACCCTTGAACCCTTGAACCCTCGACCCCTTGAACCCTGACCGCTGATCCTTTTTCTTTGAGGGCTTTTCTCTGCACAACGCCGAATCTGTGCTGCTCATCAATAATGACAAGGCCGAGTTTGCGGAATGCCACATCCTTCTGTATCAAAGCGTGTGTACCGACAACTGCAGGGATATCTCCCTTCCGGATACGCTCAATAATATTCTTTCTCTCCCTGCCAAGGCCTCCCCGTAAAAGGACAACAGGGATTTTCATTTCATCAAAAAATCTATGAACGGAAAGATAGTGCTGCTCAGCGAGTATCTCGGTAGGCGCCATAAAGGCCACCTGATACCCGTTATTAATGGCAATACAAGAAGCGAGAACGGCACAGACCGTTTTGCCGCAGCCCACATCTCCCTGAAGGAGCCTGTTCATAGGCTCATTAAGCCCCATATCGTGTTTAATCTCGCCCAGAACCATTTTTTGGGCACCTGTCAGCTCAAACGGAAGTCCATTTTCAAATTGTTTGTAAAGATCGCCGTCCGTTTTGAAACGTATGCCCTTCCCTTCTTTTATCTCCCGTTTTTTCATGAGTAACGCCATTTGGAAAAGAAAATATTCCTCGAAGATCAACCGCCCGACATTCAGCGTCCGGTATCCGGTATCCGGGAAATCGTCATCAGGGAAATGAAGCTTCCGGAATGCCTCACGGAGGGAAATCAACCCGCAGGTCTTTTCCACACCTCCGGGAACAACGCTTTGAATGTATCCTCCGAAATTTTCAAATGCCTCTTTTATAATATTTCTTATAGTCCCCTGTTTGATGCCCTCAATCTCCGTATAAACAGGTATGACCGTTTTATGGTTCTTTATTTCATCTTCGTCGTCAATAATGGTGATATCCGGGTGAATCATCTGGAGCTGTGCGCCAAACCTGCTGACTTCTCCCGATAAGAGCAGGCGATTGCCCTTCCTGCAAATATTCTTCAGATAATATCTGTTCCACTGAAACCATTTTATCGATAATGTGCCTGTCCCGTCTTCTATGACAGCCTCAAATGCCTTTTTCCGTGAATGCCGGAAAAACAAAGATTTATATGCCGTTATCGTCCCGGACACGGATACCTTTTCTCCTTCTGCCAGCTCATTTATATTGCGTATATTTCTCCTGTCATCATATCCGGAGGGCAAAAAATACAGGAGATCTTCCACCGTTTCAATTCCTCTTTTGCCGAGTATGCCGGCAATCTTTGAACCTATGCCTTTAATCACCCCTACGGAGACATTTAACCGGTCTTTTCCCTTTTCCATTGTGTTATTTTATATTACAATTATCAAATGCGAAAGTGCAAATGCGCAAGCCGTAATCCTGCCGAAGGCAATATACAGCTTTACGCTCTACGCTATACGCTCTCAGTTCTAAATCACGGGGGTTAACATGGAAACGCTAAAAAGCATTGTAATAGAAGGTGTTGAGGTAAAAATTATCCGGGGTGATTTGACGGAAAGCAATGTGGACGCCATTGTAAATGCAGCAAATTCATACCTCAAGCACGGCGGTGGCGTTGCCGGCGCCATTGTTAGAAAAGGCGGCAACATTATCCAGGAAGAAAGCGATAGTATCGGTTATGTGCCTGTAGGCAATTGCGCAATAACATCAGCAGGCAAACTCAAGGCAAAGTATGTAATCCATGCAGTGGGACCCCGCTGGGGCGAAGGCGATGAAGAAAACAAGTTGAAAAATGCCGTCAGGAACATATTGAATCTTGCAACGGAAAAGGGTTTCAAAACCATTTCAATGCCTGCCATAAGCGCGGGGATATTCGGCTTTCCAAAAGAGCGCTGCGCACAGGTTATTACAGGTGAAACCGGAAAATTTTTAAAAGATAACAAAGAGACATCCTTGAAGGAGATAAATTTCTATCTTATGGATGAAGATATCATAGATTTTTTTAAAAATACCTTAGGAACAAGCGAAAAATAAAACATTCTGCATCCGGCATCGAGTATCCGGCATCCAGGAAACACAATACAGGAGTTACGAATGTGCGGAATTTTCGGAGTTTTTAACTACAAAGACGCTGCAAATATTACATATCTCGGTCTTCATGCTTTGCAGCACAGAGGACAGGAAAGCGCCGGTATTGTCAGCACCAACGGCTCAAACATGGCATCCCATAAAGAAATGGGACTCGTATCGGACATTTTCGACGAAAGCGCGCTCAAGAAAATCCATGGACATTCCGCAATCGGGCACGTCAGGTATTCAACGGCAGGAACAAGTAATATCGGGAGCGCACAACCGCTTGCAGTTGAGTATTCAAAGGGATTCCTGTCGGTGGCTCATAACGGGAACCTTACCAACGCAAAGATGATAAAAGAGGAGTTGGAAAATTACGGCTCAATCTTTCAGTCAACAACCGACACCGAGGTTATCATCCATCTTATAGCGCTTTCACACGAATATACCACCGTGGAAAGGCTGATCAGCGCACTCAGAAGGGTTGAGGGATCTTATTCTCTTATTATTCTGACAAACAAGGAGCTCATCGCCGTGAGGGACCCATATGGATTCAGGCCCCTTGCGCTCGGTAAGCTGAAAAACTCTTTTGTTGTATCCAGCGAAACCTGTGCTTTTGACCTTATAGAGGCAAATTTCCTGAGAGAAATAGAGCCCGGTGAAATCCTGCATATAAGCCGGGATGGAATAAAATCATACAAACCGTTTAAAAAAGTTCCGCCGCATTATTGCATATTTGAGTACGTCTACTTCGCAAGACCGGACAGCTCTATGTTCGGGAGAACCATATATACGGTAAGAAAGGCATTCGGGCGGGAACTGGCAAGGGATACGCATGTGGATGCAGACATGGTCATACCCATTCCCGATTCAGGGATAGGCGCTGCCATTGGTTACGCCCAGGAAACGGGCATACCTTTTGAACTTGGCCTCATAAGAAACCACTATGTGGGGAGAACCTTCATAGAACCCGAGGAATCCATCAGGCATTTCGGCGTAAAGCTGAAACTTAATGCGGTTCATGATACCGTCAAAGGCAAAAGGATTGTTGTTGTCGACGACTCGATAGTAAGGGCGACGACGGGCAGAAAGATCATCAAAATGCTGAGAGAATACGGGGCAAAGGAGATACATTTCAGGGTAAGCTCTCCCCCTACGACACATCCCTGTTTCTATGGCATTGACACGCCATCAAGGAGCGAACTGATTGCATCATCCCATCAGTTAGAGGAAATAAACAAATATCTGGAGTCCGATACACTCCAATATCTCAGCATTGACGGCATGAAAAGGGCAATCGGGAACAAAGATGCTTCTTTTGACTATTCCTTCTGCGATGCATGCTTTTCCGGGGATTACCCGTTAAATTTCCCGTGGGGCATGGAGCTCGAACAGATGGAACTGTTTGTAAAAAGATAAAAAAACCGATTGAACCGTTCGTTTAAACTGTTTAAACTATTACAATTATAAGGAGGCCGACTGAATATGAGCGAAAGGGAAAGATTGTTGCAATTGCTAAAGGCATTATCTTACGAAGTAGGAGATTTTGTGCTTACAAGCGGCAAGAGGAGCACATTTTACATTGATTGCAAAGAAACGACATTAAACCCGGAGGGCATGTATCTTGCCGGAAGCATTATGTACGGGATGGTGAAAGATATCCCCGGGATTGATGCCGTTGGAGGGGTAAGTATCGGAGGGGATCCGCTTGTTTGCGCTGTCGTGTTGGAGGCCTACAAACGGAAAGATGATTTGATGGGATTTTTTATCAGGAAGGAGCCCAAAGGTCATGGATCGAACCTATGGGTCGAAGGTGGGAAGAATTTGAGGAAGGGAATGAATGTTGTGATACTTGAAGACGTAGTCACAACGGGGGGTTCATCACTAAAGGCGATAGATGTGACTGAAAAAGCAGGCTATCACGTAAAAGGTACTATAGCGATACTCGACAGACTTGAAGGCGGTAAAGAAGCAATAGAATCAAAAGGTTATATGTTTAAATCAATGTTTAACCTTAATGATTTGAGATAATAATTCTGTTTCTCTGGTTTATTTGGTTTATTTAGTTTCTTTGGTTTCTTTGGTTTAATGCATTGCATTGTTTTTTTTCAGGTCTTAAACAACAAGAGAAACCAAAGAAACAAGAGAAACGCTTTTTTTATTCTATAACCTTAAAGATATGCGACAATAGCTCCTTTCGTCCGTCTCCGCTCTTTGCTGAAAAAGCAAACACGTTTTCCGGGCCGAAGATTTTATTGAACAGCGTCTTTTTTGAGGCTATTTCGTTCCTGCCGGTCTTATCTGTTTTGGTAATGACAAAAGAGAACGTTATTCTGTTATTTTCCAACCATTCTATGAGCATTTTATCAAGGTCATCGAGGTTTCTCCTCACATCGAATAACCATATGAGCCTTTTTATATTCGAATTATGAAGGATATACTGCTCAATCATTTCCTGCCAGCCTTGATACATCTCGCGTGAAACCTTTGAATACCCGAAGCCGGGAAAATCTGAAATAAAGAATGATTTTTTTGAGTTTTTAAATTCATATTCAGCTCTATATAAGTTTATAGCCCTCGTTCTACCGGGAGTTGAGCTCGTCCTTGCGATCTTATGCATCAAAAGCTTGTTGATCATTGAAGATTTCCCGACATTCGACCTGCCGATAAAGGCTATCTCAGGCAAATCTTCTCTTTTTCCATTCTCAAAGGATGTAACACTCTTTAAGAAGGCAGCATTTAATATTTTCATACCGAATCCTTCAATTTATTGGAAAATATAAACAATTTCTATTATTTATCCCTTATTTTATACACAACTATATCATACTCTTTAAAATTTTCCAGTTGCGGCAGAGAGACCTTCTCGAACCTTGCCGGGTCAAGATTTTCTTTAAAGCCCGGCATATATGTATCAATAGTACGTTCATCAATGATTGCATAATCCGCTTTTTTTTCGGCCACAAACAGGTTAAACGCTTTATTGTCCATGCCGACAGGAATTGTCGCAAATTCTGCATCTGCATAAAAAACAACCCTGTAAAGGGAGTGCTCTCCAATAAATTTAGCTTTGGAATACCCAAGCCCTTTTAGATATACACCCGCCTTTTTCAGTTCTATTTTATCTCCTCCGGAAGATGCGAGCGCATTGGGGAGCACAATAATGAAGATAGCTAAAAGGAGAAGGCCTGTTGTGTACTTTGATAAACCAGTCGATGTTTTTGATCCTTTGCTCAATAGATGCGCTATCCTCTCTTTTAATTCAAAAAATCCGATTGAAGCCCACATTAACGCCGGGATACCCATAAGAAGTCCGTGTCTCGTACTGAGATAACACGTTTTTGCCATATATGCGTAAGCGGTTAAAAAAAACACAAGGATCCAGATAAGAAAAGGGATTTCACCCTTATTGTAAGGAACATATTTTCTTTTAATCACACCGAAAAGGAAGAGTATGAAAAAAATTACATGGGATGATTTTGCAAATTTGTATATAGCTTCTGAAAAATAAGTCACATATTTATGTCTTGCGGCCATATCAAGAAAGACTCTAAACCGATTCGGGGTCTCATTAAGAAGCTCCGGTTTCAGCTCAAGGTCTTTGTCCGCGTCATGTACTAATATCAAGCCGGGCAATTTCTCTCCCACAAGCCCTAATTCCCATTTTCCGAGATTTTTTTTAAGGGCAAAGAAAAATGGAAACGCGATAAGCGGGAAAGAAATAATAAATATAAAAATCATTACAAACAGGTTTTTTACATTAATGCCTCCATCGAAATAATACCAGATCATCCAAAGAAGAATAATCAAAACAAGCGATACCCCCTCAAACTTGGTAAACGTGGCCACCCCTACAAAAAGGCCGGCCAATACCAAAAACATCCATTTTTTATGGCTAACAGCCCTCCAGGCGCAATAGAGGGATGCTATTGAAAAAAACCAGAAAACAGGTTCCCTCAGGACATCACTTGAGTATTCTACAAGCCTCGGACTGATGATATAAAAGAGCGATGCCATAAATGCAATGCGGCTGTTTATGAGCCCCCTGATGAGAAGAAAAAAGGGAACAACAGCGAGCGAACCGAAAAAGGCTGAAACCAATCTTCCCGACATTTCCCAGTCGAAAAAGACTTTTTGGAAGGCCACAATCAAAAACGGATAGAGATTAAAAAAACTGAAGTCTGATATTTTCTTTAAGTTACCCGACACAATTATCCTGGCAACTTCGATATATTGCATCCCGTCGGGTGTAATTATGTTTGCAGAAAAAACCATATACAACCGCACAACGAGGGCAAAAAATAAAAGGAGAATCGAAATAATAAAAGGATTTTTCAGCTTTTCTTTCATCTGCCCGGTTTTGTTGCCCATCATTTATTTATCGTACCCCTTCCCCGGGGGCGCCGATCACTCCATCCTTCATGAGGCTCAAACCTTCCTCCAAACTTATACGGGGCTTAAAACCGAATGCCCTTTCTGCCGCAGAACAGTTAAGGTCGAATCGAATAAACGGGACAGATGAAGTCTCTTTAAGCTGTACGGCAACTTTCCTTTTATCGCCGCATACACTAAGCACTGTTTGGGCAATTTGAAGTATAGTAAACATCCCGGGTGCAGCTATATTGAATGTACCGGCAACGCCGCGTTGGAGCACGGTGAGCATTGCCGTTGCAACATCGGCGGCATGGATGATGTTAACCCTGCTCTCAGGGTGTGAATGTATGACAATATCTTTGCCTTCAAGCACGCGATTCAAGAATACGGACATCATCTGGTCATCAGACAATCCTGTCCCGTAAATAGACGACGGGCGCAAAACGCACAGGCGTAAACCTTCTGCGACCAATCCCGTCAACACTTCTTCACCCATTAATTTCGAAAAACCATAGAATCCGCCGAGTTTTCCTCCGCGATGAGCTAACATGGCATTTTCCATTATTTGAGGAGATTCAGGGTCTGCATAACTTGTCGCACTTGATATATAAACGACCGGTAAATTTTTATGGATTGCCCATTTGCCTAAGCATAGACAGGAGCGAACGTTCGCATCAAATACATCACGGTAGGCCATTTCAATGTTCTTTCTGGGTGTCATTGCTCCGACATGGATCAGGGCATCGACATCACCAAAGAGGGCATCAAGGGCATCCGCCTCCAACCAACTGCATAGGTCCCAACTGTGCCAGGTTGCAAGCGCCGGCAGGGATTCCGGCTGATTACGGGAGGATGCAACGCAACCGATACCCTGGTCTGCGGCACATTGAACAACATGCCTTCCCAGCATGCCTGAGGCGCCGGTCACCGCTACTTTTTGTATCATCGGCAACATCACCCTTTAAGGCAACCTGAAATGTGCGTTGATTTCGAAAATGACCGGCCGCTTATCCTTAATGCAAATACGTACCATGAAATCCATCACCACTTGTACAATAATATTATACATATCAGAAATAATTGTTGGTTTCAGACACCGGGTTTTGTATGCATCCTTCTTTTTCAATTTTTTCTATGAATTCCGCAGGAATAAACAGTTCATTGAAATATCTCAACATCACACCTTTTTTGAACGACAGCTCGGCAATATCCCGGTTCAGCACAACCTTCTTCAGACATGCCTCCACAGTATTAAAACCGACCTGTGCACAAATCGCGGTTGTACCTGAAAATCTTGAATTTATTTCAAAAACATGGGGTATCCCGTTTATCAGCCTTGATTGGAAATTACAGGGTCCAAAGGGATTCAGCACTTCTGCAATCTTCTTTATTGTCCGGTTTATTAATGGATAGTCGTCTATTATCGCTTTTGTCGTATGACCGCCAAACCTCATTTCCCTCTTCAGGGATAATACTCCATAGCATTTTTTATCAAATACCAAAGTTGTAGATGTAAACTCCTCCTGCGCATTAGGTAAATATTTTTGGATAATCGGGCCGGTTTTTTCTGTCAGGTAAGGATTCCGGGATGTATTGTCCAGGATATGGTTTAATTTTTCAAAAAGCTGTGCCTTATCATTTACAATAAAAGTATCTTTGGAAGAATCTCCGATCCTTGGCTTAATAATAAGAGGAAAGCCTTCCTGTTCGACTATTTCATCTACATTATGATCTAATGCTGATGGAATTGAGGGCAGATCGTTCTCTACAAGGAATGTATGCGTCAACCACTTGTCATTAGCAATATCTATTATAGATTTTGGACTGACTATTACTTTTGCACCCGTCTCCCTTTCTATAACTTCCTTATTTTGAGCAAAACCGGAAAGCTCATAGTCCGTACCTATCAGAATTGCATTAATGTTTTCTTTCCTGCATATGCCCATTATCTGCTCTATAAAATCGGGACACTTGGCCAGGGGAACCAGATAAGCGGCTTTTCCCCTGTATAGACCGGCTGCATACGGCTGAGAGTCCGTAGTGATTACATTACATTCCAGATTGGCCATTTTTACCGATTTTACAATACCTTGCGATATGGCACTACCGGCAGCCGTGATTAAAACATTGATTTTCATTTTTTTACCCAGTTTTTAATTATATTGTACGATCGTGCTATATCTTCTGCTGTGTGCGCATCAGATCCCAACGATATGTATGGATTAATCTTCTTTAACGGCATCAGTGCGCTATCGTTCAATAAATATTTTGTGTTGATCTCAATAGCCTTACCACATTTCAATGATTCTGAAAGTATTTTTTCATAAAGATCGTCAGGAAAAATTTTATAATACTTCAAATAAACCCCGAAGGGGTGTCCTATTACATCTACCCCATTTTGCCTGTTTTGTATCATTGAAAGCAGTAATTTAAATTCGGTTTCACAGGCTTGTTCGGAGCCAAGCTCACTTATTTGGTCAAGAGATAAAAAACCATTATTCCCATCAGGGTATCTATGAACTACGCCTACAAGCAACTCGGGTATTCCCGCAATATCTGTCGGAATATCAATGTTGCCGTAAAAATCGATAACTTTGGCTTCAGCGCCGAAGTATATGACAATCTCTGAATTGTTTTTAAGATAATTTATTTTATCAACAAAAGATCTATACCACCTGGTTTCCCTTGTTACATGTTCGGTAAATGCTATTTTTTTAAGATTTTTTTTTATTGCAGCGGCTATCATCTTTTCCGGTGGTTCCGTGCCATCGGTGATATCTGTGTGAACGTGAAAGTCAAAGTCGACGTTTTCTGTCTTAAGTTCGGAAAATCGCATTAAAAAAGGTTTCATGTTTTATCAGATCCTAAAAATTCTTCCATTGTTGTATGGCCCGGTTGATTAATGCCTTCCCTCTTCAGTATCTTCCAAATTGTCATAAAGATAATTCTTATATCCAGCAAAATCGATTGATGATCCACATACCAGACATCCAGCGTGAACTTTTCTTCCCAGGTTATCGCATTCCTCCCATTCACTTGTGCCCAGCCGGTAATGCCCGGTTTGACCTCATGCCGCCTTGCCTGTTCGGCAGAATATCTCGGCAAATACTCCATGAGAAGGGGTCTTGGTCCCACGAAGCTCAGATCGCCCTTCAGCACATTGAACAACTGGGGCAATTCATCCAAGCTTAATTTGCGCAATATTCTGCCCGTCGCAGTCAAACGTATTTCGTCCGGTAAAGGGCTGCCCATACTATTCTGTGTATTCTTCATTGTTCGAAACTTATATAGATAAAAAGGTGCTCCATGAAAACCGGGGCGCTGCTGAACAAATAACACGGGTTTGCCCATGGTGATTCTTACGATACAGGCAATGATAAGCATCGGCAAAGACAAGATTATCAGAAGCACCAACGCAAGAAAAAAATTAAAAAACCTCTTCAAAATAAATTTACTGTTCGCCTTTTTTTTGCTGCGGCAATAAAGTTCCTGTAAAAATCGAGCATCGCAGCGGTGACTCTCTCCTTCGAGTATAACCGTAGCGCCCTCTTTCGAGCCTCCGCACCCATTTGTTTTATCGTTTCAGGGTTATCAAGGAATTTTTTCATCTTAAGTACTAAATCATCCGGGTCTCCGGCCTTGAAGAGCAACCCGGTGACTTCATCCTCGATCGTATCCGTTACGCCATAAATCCTGGATCCGATAGACGGGATGCCTACAGACGCTGCCTGTATAATAACAACCCCGAACCCCTCCCGGTAGGAAGGCAGGCACAATACGTCCGCTGCCGCAATGAATTGCTCAGGCACATCGGTGAAATCCTCAAAATGGATGTTTTGTGAACAGGACACGCAGATTGATTGAATCCGTTCTTTCATCATCTGTTCATCGGACCCGACAATTACAAGATGGGCATTGCCGTACATATCGCCGATACGCGAGAAAGAACCGGCAAGATCAAGCAATCCCTTGTCAAGATTCAACCTGCCGAGATACAAAAAAACAATATCGGATTCCGGTATGCCGTATTGTTTTCTTATTCGGCTCTTAGCCTCAGGGTTTGGTGAAAACTTTCCGGAATCAACCCCGCAAATTGAACCCTCAGCGATAACACAGGATTTTTCCGGCGACACAACTCCCTGTTCGATAAGAAACGTCCTCTGTGATTGACTGTCAACAAGAATATGTGTGGCGCATGCAGCTAAAATCCTGTCCATCGTTTTGAGAAACCATCTCCCCGGGCCGTGCTTGGTTGCCCATACCTGTCCGGTAAAGGTGTGAATCCGTACGGGGATCCCCGCAAAAAAAGCGGCGAGCATAGACAAAAATCCCGATTTTGGCATAATCGAGTGAACAACGTCAAATTTATACCTCCGGAAAATCCTGTATAAGCGTAAAAGTGCCCCTGCATCGCTCAGAGGCGATATTTTCCTTTCTATCCGTATGGGGATAACAGTCACATCCACACCGGACGGCTTGAGAAACGCTTCATCTTTTGTATTCACACATACGCTGATATCAAAAAAATGACTTAGAGTTTTAAAATGATCAATCAAAAATGCTTTTATTGAAATCTCAACAACGGCAACAAAACAGATTCTTGTTTTAGTCTCTCCATTCATCATATGTTCCGTTAAGGTAAACCATCAACCCGGCCCGCCGAAAGTGCCTCCATCCCTGTTTGCATGCACTTTACGCCATACTCCGGGAGGAAAATAAGTCATAAGATAGAGAAAGAAAAACTTATGGTCTGTCCACTTATAAGGATTTAAATGCTCCCTGGCCTTCAGCCTGTCAGGTTTATACATTTCGGTCCTCGCCCTGTAATACCCTATCTTTGCATTCATATACCTGAACCCATAACCATATTTCTTTTCCAGAGAGCTATCCATGCGTTTAAGCTTTTCGATGACATAAGTCATTTCATCAGGCCACCTTTCAAAAAATTTAATACTGCTCATATCAGGGTGGACACGATACACAGCTAACGGATCATCAATAAAAACAGCTTTGGATTTACACAAAAGCCTCATGAAAAGATCATACTCCTCTGCCAGATGAAGCTTCCGGTCAAAAAAACCGCCTAAACCTTGCAACGCTTCCTTTCTTACCATTACAGTGAGAACCGCAACAGGGTAATGGTATAAAAATTTATCGAACACATATCCATCCGGTTGCCTTTTGTTAAAATTAACCCTGCGTTGTCCATTTTCCAATACAAATAAATTACTGTAAACAAAATCCGCATCCGGATTATTTGAAAAAGCGGATATCTGCTTTTCAAGTTTTTCCGGAAGCCACATGTCATCATGATCGATAAATGCGATGTACTCTCCGGCAGATAGTTCGAGTGCCTTGTTGCGCGAATAGCCCAAACCTCTATTCTCCTGGAAATGGTACAATACGGGAAATCCACGATCTTTAAATTGCATAATTATAGATTCGGTAGAATCCGAAGACCCGTCGTTGATTACAACAAGCTCCCAATCATTGAAAGTTTGGTCTTCAATGCTCTTAAGGGTGTCCTGTAAAAACCTTTCCGAATTGTAACAACATAAATTTATGCTTACTTTCGGAGGCATTGCCGTACTTTTACCTGTTGAAAAATTCCAGGACAGAGCGAATGACAAGGCCTACATCATCATCCGTCATATCGTAGTAAAGAGGCAGTGTAATAATTTCCTGCCACACCTTCTCTGTGACCGGTAAAACAACACGGTAATCCTTAAAAAGAGGCTGGAAATGATTCGGTATATAATGAACCCCGCTGCCGATTCCCCTTTCTTTGAGAAATTCCATGAGTTCATCCCTTTTTTCTTCAACTTTTATAACATAGCTGAAAAATGCTGTGCCTTCATAATCCCTTTTCAATATCTCAATGCCGTCGACGCCCATAAAGCTGTCATCGTATCTTTGAACGATCTCTTTCTTTCTACTGAGAAACCTATCCAGCTTTTCGAGCTGCACAAGTCCGATGGCCGCGTTGATATTGCTCATGTGATACCTGAACCCCGTCATATTCACACTATAAAACCAATCCTTCTTCTGCCCAAACCTGCTCCATGTATCCTTATCAATGCCCAATACCCTTTTTTTCTTCATCACCCCGCTGATCTCATCATCATCGGTAGCGATCGCCCCGCCTTCACCACAGGTAATATTTTTAATAGGATCAAAACTGAAGCATGCAATGTCTCCGAAAGAGCCTATCATTCTTCCCTTATACGATGAGCCGAAGGCATGGGCAGCATCCTCGACCACCCTTAAGCTCCTTTCTTTTGCTGTCTTCAATATTTCATCCATATCACAGGAAAGACCGCCGTAATGGACCGGCATAATCGCCTTTGTTCGCGCAGTAATCCTCTTTTTCATATCCGTTGCGTCCATATTGAGGGTATCACTCTCGATATCACAGAATACAGGTGTTGCCCCGCAGGCTATAATTGCCTGAATAGTAGCCGCAAAGGTAAAAGAAGGGACAATCACTTCATCGCCTCTTTTCAAATCAAGGCTATCAAGAACAAGATGTATGGCGGTTGTACCGGTATTGACGGCAACTATATTTTTTACGCCCAGAAGTTCCTTTATCCTGTCCTCAAAGTCAAAAACCGATTTGCCCATGCCGAGCCAACCGGTTTCAAATACCTTTTTAACCCCTTCAAGCTCTTCATTGCCGATTGACGGCCGTTGAACCTGGATCATCTATCCTCCCGGTAACTGAATTTTACAAGGATCAATGCTTGTTGCCCTCGATCCAGTAAGTATCCCAACGTGTTTTTTTCTCCAGAAGCCCGTCGCAAATGTCCACAAACCCGGCGGCCTCCATGGCATAGCGGTAATCTTTGCGATTTCTCAAATATCCCCAGAACTGTCCACGCTTTCGAATATTAGCCTTTTCTAAAAAAACCGTTGCCGTTTTTTTGACTATCCCGACCGCCTGCCGGATACACCCCGAAAATTCATAAGACCAGCTTATCAGCAGGCACACCCCGCCCGAAGACAAACGCCCCTTCACTGCCTTCAGAAAATCTATTAATCCATCCTGATCGAAAAAATAGTCAACACTCGGCAACAAAATAAAATCATAGCATCTATGATCCGGCAAACAGGATGGAAAAAGGCCGATATGGACATTCCCGGCAGAGATATAAGGCCGGAGCCAACGTAAAGGTTCCGGCGAGATTTCAGTAACCTCTATATTGAAAAATCCTTTGTCAATAAGGGCTTTTTCTGTAATCCCCAGACCGCACCCGATTGAAAGGACGCTGCCGGCTGTATTGAATTTGTCATGCCGGCTGAGAAACCCGGCAGTCTGCATTTTTAGTTCAATCCATGACGGATCAAGGTCTTCAGGCTTGTTGTATCTTTTAAAAAACATCTCATAAAAAGATGCATAAAAAGATGCATCGGCGAGTTCCGTTGATGAAACCGCGCCGACGGACTCCAGGGGAATATTGTGCCATTCCGTCTGATACAACCTTCTCACGCCCGTGCCCTCAGTTCGGAACAGACCATTTTGTCTATGGAGGAAACCCTGTCGGGAGTAAATGCAAGGATCGGAAATTTGTTCCGAAACAGGGTCAGCTCCCGGCCCCATAAGGTATGATTGTCAATGATAAAATCCACAAGAAATCTTAGAGGCCGATCCATCATCTGAGACTGCAATTTATACCTGTTATTAAGAAAAACAATGTTGCCGGCAACAATGCCTATTTCTTTCGAAGAAGGCTGCCTGCTGTTTCGAATCCGCAGGAACAATGTCTCGAATAACATATAAAGCGGGTCAAACCCCCATGGCGCCCCTTCTTCATGAAAATGTTCCCAATCTATTATACAAACGCCGTCAGCACCATAGATTACATTGTCGAGGGACAAATCGCCGTGGAGCGGGGATCCGTTGTCCGGATGCCGGGGCCAGATTTCGCAATAATGTTCGACAACCTCACGTATCATTTTATGATTTTTCTCCAACCCCTTCCTGCAGTCTACTCTGGTACCGTCAATAAATTTTATCTCTATCTTCAGATAATGCTTTTTCTCCTGAACTATCCTGCAAATAGGCTCTCCTGTTTCAAGAGGCCGTATTTTCTGATACCAGTCCCAACCCTCGACCTCGCGCCTCAGATTATTCACGCCGATAGGTGTTGCGGCAGTTTTTACAATCTTCCTGACAGAGCCGCCGGCGTCTACCAGATATGTGGAAACTTCATTTCCGTTGGAGCAATTTCTTAATAATTCGATCATTTATACGCTATCGCAACAATGGACGGGGCAAAATATTTAGCCTTCAGGATCTTGAACGCAGCATACTCGGCAATAATCCCAAGGCGCCTCTTGATGGTGACCTGCCCTTTCGAGTTTCTTAACGATATTGATGTCCTGAAACCGTTCAAAGATGAACCGTAAGGCATGATTCTTTCCGGGAAACGATAATCGGGAAAGCACATATAAAGATCAGCCCCGGAAAAACCTGCCTGCTTCAACAGGGATTTTATGTCGTTGAACGAATACAGCCAATTTACATATGGTCTGCCGAGGATCAGCCCGGACAGCCAATCCGCAGCTTTCCTCGGGAGAAAAGAGGTAAATAGAAGATTTGCATGGGGGTCCTTAATGCCCAGGAACATTTTAAAGTCATACCTGTTTTCGATGGCCAGGTAGAGCTTGCCTTTATCATTCAGGTTCCGATGCACCTTTTCCAGAAATGAGACCTGCTGCCCTCTCGGACTGCTTGTATATTTTTTTACGTTATACTTGCCGTAATACTTTTTTAACTCTATGGGTCCGTTCTCCGGTATCCATTCAAGCACACCGTTTATTACTGCAATGTCAAATTTATTTTCAAAATACCCGATCTCCTTCAAATTTCCACACAAAAGATCAACATTCTCCAACCCCTCGTCCTTTAAACGGGCATTGAGAAGTTTGAGGGAATCCATTGTCTGATCAACACCAAGGACATGTTTGCATCTTTTTGCAAGGGCAACGGTCAATGCACCCCACATGCATCCGTAATCTATGCAGGATTCGTCTCCTGATAGATCGAGTAATTCCAGGCCGCCGCTCCTTTTCGGGGAAAAGATCATATCGAAAAGCCATGCCTGATATTTCTTTATGGCCTCCTTCGTGTCCATGTGTTGCAATGCCTGGATCAACTCCTGATTTTCTTTTTTATCAAGGTTGGACCAGTACCCTTCCGAGCCTGTAAAGTAAATATGACCCGAAGCGTTCTGATACAGATTATTGAGTTCGTCCCTGATCATTGTTTATACTCCAGGAGTTCCGATTTCCATTCCTTCAGCCAGTCGTCGGAAGATCGGGCAAATTGACGGCAAAACACATTTTTTGCCTCCTGAATCTCCTTCCGGGCCCACCAGGCAGCGGGGTCGCCGTAAATTTCCGTGATTTTCTCAGCGGTAGATTCCGGGCTATGCAGTAAAATACCTGCCTCATGCAATTTTTCGTAATAGGGTTGGGCGGAGGGCCTGATTTCCCACTGTTCGGGGTCCCAATATAGAATTGTCGGAAAGTTCAATGTAAACGTTTCAAGCACTGTTGTTGCGTTATAGGTTACAACACAGAGACGGCATTCCTTGAGCTGGTCGGTTATCGGCTCGCTGCCGTCATAACACTCGACCTCAGGACATTCAGCGGCCCAACGGTCTCTCTGGTTCCATCCGTAATCATGGACAAACAGACGAATCAACAACAATTTCCTTATGACTTCCGGAAGAGCCCTGCAAAGTGCATACTGGTGCTGAAAGTATCGCAACACCCCGGGAGCGGCATAGGGAATGCTATACATGTGGTAATAATAGCGAGGAAAATTTGCCAGCACCGTCAGGATCCTTCCCTCTTTTTTCGGGCGGATTGCAGCCTTTTTCCTTCTCAGTCTTACCAGTTTTATTGCAGGCATGGGTTTCACGCTTTTGCGGGTATCCGATTCCCAACCCCAGGAATAATACCTGTCGCAGATCGCTGTTTCATGCGCCTCGTCAGCGTACCATTGAGCTGCACCGTAGAGTCCTCCATGCTGCGTCCCCAGGAGTCCGGCGCCCTTTTCTACGTGATGGGCCGCCCAGAACTTAAACCCCTCGTCCGAAAAAAAGGCGTTATCGGTAAAAATAATCTTCGGCTTTTTCGGATAGGCATTCAACGCCTTATCGTTCATTCGGGAATAGTTTTCCACATACAGCGAAGGCATCTGCTCGCCGATGAAACCGGTCAGGAACTGCTCAAAATCGCCCCCCGGCAATTCGAAAGACAACCCGTGTCTCATAGAGTCATCAACTTCCGATTTCGGAGCCGTGATTTCAGGGGTAACAAAATAAAGGCATTGACGGAGAGTCAGTTGAAGCTTCAATACATCGATAATATCCAGGGAAGTTGATAAGAAGACTGTTTCCTTCATTTTCTCAGGCAACATATTTCCGAAAATTCCGGCAAGATTTCTTAATAGTGATTTAGCAATAGCCTGCTTACCCCCGTTGTCTCTCCCCGGCAGCGCTCTTCCATCAGCAACGCCTATGTACTCAAACTTGAATTTATTCAGGTGCTCTATAATACGGGAATAAAGGTGATTGTTGTATCCGTCATCTGTAAACCATTTCAAAAAAACGGTAAAATCATCAGGTACCCATTGACCCCGCTCATATCGGGAAATCAGAACACCATTCACTTTTCCGCTCTCCGCTGCCGAGACGATCGATTGAAACCGGTCATATAATACTGCGATAAAATAGCTGAGCCATGGCCCCGTTATTATCCTCCAGTACCTTACCGAGTGATTTACCCCGTGAATATTGTTGAGAAGCTCCGTAGCTTGAATAAGCATTTTTTCGTATAACCCGTTAAGATACAGGTAGTCCTGATATATCTTTTTACGGTCGTCCCAGTGATATGGCATCACCTCATAGGATAACTTTTCCTCTTCCGGTCTTTGCGAAAAAATCCTGCACCACTCCCCGAGAAACAGGACTTTCCCCTCTGTGTTCCAGAAATTCCTGTCAGCAGTGGTTACGAGAAACATCTACTCCTCAAATTCATCAATAATTATAAACCTGTCGGTACTCCCCAGAAATCGCAATAACTGCAAAGGGGTATTTTATCCCTATGCCCCTCTACATGATATTTAATCCACTCTTTTCTTTTTGAACCGTTCCATATATCCACTAAAGCAGTTGAGTCGGCATCTCCGATAACCCCTAATCTTTTCGGATCAAATCTTACACAGGTAGAGACTTCGCCGAGCCTGTTAATTGCCATATGATTTAATATCTCTACGCATATTCCGATCTCCGGTACAGTCGGCCTTTTCTGATATTTGAAGCTTCCCAGGGGATTATGCAATATTCTGGCGGCTATTATTCCATCCAGTTTTTCCCATCTTTCCACATCTACACCCCCCAGGCATCTGTAAATCATATGAGGTTTTCTCCTGCCCTTGATCTCCAGAAACCTTTTAACCAGTTCATATTGTTCATCCCCGTCCGGGTCTTTTTCTATGACAGATATGGTTATGGTATCCAGGTTATCGATAATCTCGTCTGCTTTCTCAACGATCAATTTAGCATTGGTATCCACACATTTTATCTGATTTCCGAACAATCCTACAGCTTCGCCGAACCTCGGATAAAGCAGGGGCTCGCCGTTATTGTGAAATTGAACCACTATTCCTTCAGGCAGTTGTTCGGCTATTTTCTTTACCAGCTCAAAATCCATATCGCCGTAATTCATGGCTATTTCCGGATATTCTCTGTCTATCTTTCTTCTGCCGCACATCCAGCAATTCTTGTTGCATCTGCTTGTCAATTCCAGATGGATGCAATACAATCCGTTAAAGTATGAAGTCATCCTGTCCTCACAATATCTTGATTTGGTTTAACTGCGGTCGAAAGCAACATAATTTCCTGCGAAAACCTTATGAGTTTGCTGTAAGGCCGCAGGGATCGGGGCGCTACGAAGGCTACAATTGAGCATAAAGGTTGGAGATACGGCAATAACCATAAAAAGGGGAGTTGTCTGAATTTTTCCACTTTAACATCATCAAACCCGTTGATTAAAAAGATGTCTTTCAAGGAATTAACAGTGAATGGTGTTCTGTGGGTATAGTCCTCATAAAATGTTTTGTAAACAGCTTCCCAGTCGGGCACCATTGTAATAATGAGACCGCCCGGCTTAACAATACGATATATTTCCAGGACCAGTTTTTCAGGGTAATAGAAATGCTCGAGGACTGATTTTGAAAATACAATATCAAAAAAGTTATCATCGTAAGGCAATGGTTCATCCTCAAGATTTGACTGTAATATTTCAGCTTCCGGGCATACGGATTTTGCCATGTGTGATTGGTCTACTCCGTATCCGTTAAGACCGCACCTGATAAAACCCCTCAGAAACTCACCACGCCCGCATCCCAAATCCAGAATCCTGTTTCCCTTTGGTAATTTGTACCTCAAAGATAAATAGCGAGCTAATTTGTCCGGATATTGAGTGAACGGCCTGTCTTTCTCGTTATACGTTACAGCCACGTAATCCCTTTGCGGGTTCACCGAAGACACTACAACACCTCCACCAGTTCAATCAAAGTTCCCTCCGGCGCCCTGCAAAAAGTAACCCTCGCATAACCATCCGGTGATAATTGAGGAGGCGAATTGAATTGAATCCCCTTACCCTTTAATCTTTCGTACTCAACATCCAGATCATCTACGGTAAGCGCTATATGCGAAATTCCTATCTCGTGAACCTTCCGTATTTTTTGCTCTTCGGGATGCGAGTGATATTTCAATAGTTCTATCATCCGGCCGGTGGAGGAAGTCATTTTGACTGTAGTTACCTTTATATCCCGCATCGATAAAATAGTGTCAATAAAGTCCCCTGTTTCTTCCATTTGCTTCACGATCTTGAAGCCGAGAAGATCGCGATAAAAGTACAGCGATGCTTCCAGGTCAACAACCACTATACCTGTGTGGCGGATGTCTTTGATCACTTTGTATCCCGGATTGTCTCTATGATCGCTTCATTAAGCACGTCAAGGCCTTCCTCTAAAGCATCATCCGGTATTGTAAGCGGAGGACCGATTTTTATTGATTCCCTACCCGTATGAACAAGAAGCAACCCCTTTTGCATGGCCTTTTCGCATACCTGACTCGGGAATAATTCATCCGGTTCATCCGTTTCGGGGTTCTTAAAAATAATGCCTGCAAGCAAACCTTTACCAAAAACATATGAAATCCTGTCGGGATACTTTTCCTTAAGTGCATTGAGCCGGCGATGAAGCATTTCTCCTTTTCCGGCTGATTCCTCAACTAAGTTTCCGGTTTCGATGGCCTCCAGGTTTGCCAAGCCGGCGGCACAGCAAAGGGGATTTGCGGAATGGGTGCTGCTCATGGAGCCGGATTCGGGTAAATCCATTATCTTTTTGCTGCCGATAACGGCAGACAAAGGCAAACTGCCGCTTAACGCCTTCCCAAGACAGAGCAGGTCGGGTTCAACACCGTAGTGTTGATAAACAAAAAGTTTTCCTGTTCTTCCGAAACCACCCTGAATCTCATCGAAGGTAACTATGCAATCATGATCCTTAGCGAAATTTACAAGCGCTTTGATATATTCAACGGGATAGAAGATGGCGCCCCACCCTAGGTATGATTCAATCATAAAGCCCGCAATATTATCAAAGTTTAATCCCTTCGCTTTTAAGGCCTGCATGTCTTCTTCGAAATGCTTCGCCCAATCAAATTTCCCGTCCGGAAACCTTTCTGCAATCCACGGATAAGGAAACGGCAAATGATGCATATTCGGATCCTGGTAGCCAATCCAGGCGGATTTAAGAGGGTCTCCTTTGAGCATCTCTGCGCCCATGGTCCGGCCATGCATGGCGCCCCGGAAAGAAATGACGCCAAGCTTAGCCGGTGTAATGGTTTGGCCGTGCATGCGCATCAATTTCACAGCACATTCTGTTGCCTCAGTTCCGGCAGATAAAAGAAAGGCCTTCTCGAACTGGGGTGGAGTTATTTCAACAAGTTTTTTCAAGAACATTGCACGGATATGACTGGGAAATGTATATGTATGGAGCAGTCTTTGATCCAATATTTTTTGAAGGCCGGCAACTATTCTTGGGTTTGCATGACCTGCGTTTGTCAGAAATATTGTAGAGGTAAAATCAATCCAGCAATTACCGTATGGATCAAACACCTGGAATCCTTCCGCCTTATCCCAGACTACAGGCAACTGTCCATGCATAGACCGGGATTCATATTTTTCCAGATCAAGCAGTATTTCCAAGGTTTCAGGCGCAGGAATCGCCGTTTTTATCTTACGGTATTTTGTAGCTACGAATGGGACATTGACAGGAGTTTGCGAAAATTGATGTTTCATTGATGGATTTTCCTTCCTTTTAATAGATTGTTAACGATTGCGGGGTTTTTTGCCGCCAGATATTCCAGATATTCAAAGTCATCTATCGTGTCAACCTCTACGGCTTGCGGTGTAACAAACGCTATAACACGATCACCATGGAGTTTTTTATTCTCGACAACGTATCTCGTTTTTATAACATCCACGTAGCCGTTAGCCTGATAGGTTTTGCTGAATTTCTGCCTCGGAGCATTAAAAGCATCCAGGGCAAAAGAACCAGATCCGACGGATTTTAAATAATTTCCTTCTATTTCAAATGCCTTATACGCGGACTCCGACATCTCATGCACAGATCGCAACGCTGTAGCATGGCTCTCCTGTTTTATGCGTTTTATTGCCAGGTCTATATAATTTGCCTCACGCAACGGTGTTGTCGGACGCAAATGAACAAGATATCCAGGTAATGCCCCTTCATTGTGCAACATCCAATCAAGCATATGTTTGACAAAATCGTAATCCGTACTGGTATCGCCGGAAACATCATCCGGGCGCAAAAATGGAACTTCTGCCCCGTATTCGCGTGCAATACGGGCATATTCCCCCGAATCGGTCGACACAATAATACGATCTATGCCGTTCACCATTTGTGCAGCCGCTATACTATAAGCAATCAACGGATACCCGGCCAATAACTTGATATTTTTGTCAACAACACCTTTAGAGCCGGAACGCGCAGGAATTATTGCAACAACATTCGCCATAGTTCGCTACCCCTCTCAATGGGATTCAAAGGGTATATGTGCCCTGAGTTTTTTTGCTATTGAAGTTTCTTTGTCATTTATAACCCTATTGCCGTTTCCCATGGCCTTTTCAATCTTCCGGATCGCACCGACAAGTTGCCGGAACCCTCCGGCTTCAACTGAAGCCGCCTGATCGGAACCATACATGGCACGATCAAGCGTGATATGCCGTTCCAATGATGTAATGCCGAGGGCTGCGGCCGCATACGACACCGCCAGGCCGACCTCGTGCCCGCTGTATCCTACATCGCATTTATATCGATCCCGGAGTGTTTTGATGCAGTTCAGGTTAGCATCCTCATCATCCATGGGATAAGTCGAGACACAATGCATAAGCTCAAAAGGACAATTTGCATTCCTGAAAATTTCCACTGCACGGTCAATCTGTTCAAATCTGGTCATCCCCGTGGAGATAAATGTGTGTTTCTTTTCTGAAGCAACCTCTCTGAGCAGGTCTTCATAAACAATCATCGCAGAGGCTATTTTATTGTATTTACAATTAAACTGACGCAGAAACTTCTGGCTTTCGATATCCCAGGCTGAGGCAAACCACTCGATCCCCTTTTGCTTACAGTAGGCATCGATCTCCTGATACTCTTTAAGCCCGAACTCAAGTCCCTCCTTCTGCGCACGTTGCGTCTTGCCCCAGGGGCTTTCTCTCGGCGAATCCAGCAATTCCTTCGAATACACAAGATCTATGGTCCTTTTCTGGAACTTGACGGCATCACAGCCGACATCCCTGGCAGCATCGATGAGCTGTTTTGCAATGCCTACATCTCCGTTGTGGTTAATACCGATTTCAGCAATGATAAAAATGGACATACCGCCCCCTTATTTAATTATTTTATCGATCGTTAAAAATTTCTTTCTCAACTATTTCGCAAATGATGTGCTCAATCATGAGGTGCATCTCTTGAATCCGCGGCGTATCTGAAGATGGGACTTTGATTACAACATCGCTTATTTTCGCAATATCCTTTTCTATTCCGCCTGTTAAAAGCACTGTTTTGATTCCGAGATCTCTTGCTATCTCAAACGCTTTCATAACATTCTTCGAACTGCCGCTTGTACTGATGCCGAAAAGAACGTCGCCCGGCTTTCCAAGGGCCTTTATCTGTCGGCTGAACACATCATCATATGAATAATCATTTGCAATTGATGTAAGCACCGAAGTATCTGTTGAAAGCGCGATAGCCGGTAATGGCGACCTGTCCTTGTAAAACTTGCACACAAATTCCCCTGCCATGTGCTGGGCATCTGCAGCGCTTCCACCATTGCCGCAGATCATGAGCTTATTGCCGGATTTGACGGCATCAACAATAAATCCGGCGGCATCCGTAATTCGATTGAGCATATCATTATTTGAATCCAATTTTTGTAGATTCTCTCTTGTTATAATGATTCTCTCTTTTATAAAATTTATATGGCTATCCATTCCTCTCCTCTCGATCGGGTTTATCATAAAGGCTTTTAAATTCATTAAACAACAGTTCGGATGTTACCGGCGCCTCAAAACTGAATACCTTTTGCCTATCTGTTTGAAAAGGAAAATTATCTCCCATTTTTAACCCATAATTGTTCATACCGGGAAACCGGAACAGGAGATGAGGGAGATCACCGAATAATGCAATAGCGTTCACCCCGGAACATGTGCCAATTGCTTATATTTTTTGCCAATCCTTAAGTAAGGAATATAACCGATAGGTATCATAAAAATCATACATCTCTTAAAATGAGGATAACCGCTGTCAACAAAATAGTATCGGCCTGAACTTGTTTTTAAAAATCGATAAAATTCTTCTCTCGAATTGAATTGAAAAATTGATCCAGGTTATGGGCACGTGCTGAATAGCGGAAGGAAGTTTAAAGCGTAATCCTGGCCATCTGCGGGCGGGATATTTGTTTAACTGCATTATACATTTAGCCGTTAGATACCAACATTTTAAATGATCCGGCAATTCCATGCTTACTAACTTTCTTAAATAATTTTATGCCCTTTTCCAACACTGCAAATACCTGCTTATTTAACTTTCATTTGTAAAAACTTTTTAAGTGAGATGGCATCCATCTTGAACCGGGACATGTCTTCTTCCTTAGCAATACCCAGCGTGATCAGAAAGCCTTTCTTCACACCATATATTGAGTGATAATTTATCACACAAAGGACTCTCCAGAAGAAATCACCCATAAAATCTATTATCCTTAAAGCAATCACACTATGTTTTAAAAAATATTTTATGTTATCAAAAGGTGCATTTTTATCGGCTTTAACGGGTGCATTTTTATCGGCATATTCCTTTCTATGCTTCTCTTCGCAACTTTCCGGAAACTTCCAATCATGCTGTCTAAGCCAGTTAATTGTATTCATCGTCCAAATTTTCATTCTCCCCAATTTTATCTTTGACAGAGGCTCTTCCGAGACATTTATATAGTGCCTGAATTCCGAGGCATTAATGTTCGAGACTTTCAATAAATATCTTTCCTCATCTTCAATGCTTTTGCCGAGAAATCCCCGGAAGCGTAACAACTCATAGCATGGTGTCCCCGGAAGTGCCTGAAGATAGTTAATGCTTACCTCCTGAAAGTACGGCAAATTTTCCGAAGACATTTTAAGAAATTCAATCGTTTCCTCAATAGTTTGATGATTCTCTCCAGGCATACCGATTACTAACTGAATAATCGTGTAAACACCTGCTTCTGAACAAATTTTCAATGCCCTGAAATTCTCCTCTTTTGTGGCATTTTTTTCCATAACCTTCAGAATTTTATCACTTCCGGTTTCCACACCAAAATATATCGCCGTTAAACCTGCTTCCTTAAGCCGCCGTATTATTGCCGGATCATCGTGAACAATAGAAACCCTTGCTCCACCGACCTGAAACAGCACATCCAACGGCCTGATTGACTCAATAAATTCATCATTCCACTGCTTGTTCTCGCCAAAACATTCATCACTTATACAGAAAAAACCAACATTATATTTATCCATTAAATGCTTGATGGTCGTAATCACATCCCGGACAGGAATAACCCTATACCCGTTTATCCAGCGGTGGCAGAATGTGCATCTGTTTATGCAACCTTTTGACGTAAAAATCGTCGCCATCTTTTTGCCCTGTCGATGAGCCTCATGAGATCTGGGGTCGTGTGCAAAGTCGAATCTGCTCATTGGATCTAATATGTATTGATTAATGTTGGAATATTTTTCTAACAACCCGTAGTCAGGTTGACCGATTTCATAATTTTTTATAAGTTGTTCATATCCTGTAAACTTACATGCACCATGAGAATCCGGAAAGACAATACCTTTAATTGCGCTTAATTCCTCTGAAGGCTTGAAACTCTTATATTTCTCAAAGTGTTTAACGAGATTCAATAAAACCTTTTCTCCTTCGCCTATAACACATATGTCTATTTCACATTTTCGAAGAATCACTTCATATGAGGCGGCCAAATTTCCACCGAGTATAATCTGCGTTTTCGGTGAAACCTCTTTTATGATGCCCGCCAAATATTTTGTATATTTATAGCCCGTTGAAACAACGGCGCTTATGCCTACAACATCAAATTGTCCTTCCTCGAAATATTTAAAAAGGCTTTCCCGTGAGGGCCTCGTTGCATCAATATCATAAAATTTCGGATCATAGCCGGCTTTAATTAATGCATTGCATAGATTCGTACATGCAACGGGAGGAAAAGTCTCCGATTCGGGCCGGAGTGCAATATTACATAACAATATTTTCATTTATCACCTGCTTCACTCGATAAACTGCCTGCTGCAAGCAGCAGGGTAATTAAAGGAAAACCCCCTGTTATAAAATTATGGCTTTTGCACTGTGCCGCAGACAAACTACTCGGAGGAAAGTTCATCTGGGCGCCTGATTGGTATTATATACCATAGTCTTCGACAACATTCAGGATAACCCTATCATCGGGTCGCATACATCTTGGTGACCGCTTTCGCCTGGCTTGCCTGAAGGATGGACCACGCGAGCTGTTGCTTCCTGTAGAAATCCATGATGTTCTTTCCGGGAATGCCTTTGGATCCGCCTCCGGAGGGTATGATGACGATGACATCTATATATTTATTCATTCATCAATTTCCTTTTCATTATTTCCGAAAACCCTGATATGCCATTCCTTAGTATCAAGCTTCCGGTAAAGCTTTTTAAATTCTCCATACAAGAGGTCAGGCGTTACTGAAATTTCGGTGCCGAAAACCTTCTGTTTATCCGTGGAAAATGAAAATCTATCCTCGATTTCCAAACCATACGAATTTATGTTAGGCATCTGAAATATTAGATATGGCGTATCACTAAACATAACTATAGTATTAATGCCTGATGTTGTTGCCAAATAAAGAAAGGATGATCTCACTAATGCAAGGTCTTCGATTATTGATGTGCCATAACTTTTTGCAATAACAACATTCGGCATTTCCATCAAGCCGTCGAATACCTCATCTCGACAGCCCACAACAACAAACAATATTTCAGGGAAATCAATCCTGCATCTGTCAATAAAGGATAGCCAGACCAGTGGATTTGCATTTCGTTCACTAAGAGTGCTTAGTGGTTGTCTCATTGATAATACTACAGGAACCGCATTTTTCGGCAATATATTTGTGTAAAACCATTGAACCCATTTTGTTTCCCTTTCGCCAATCCTCAAGTAAGGGATATAACCATGCGCATTAAAGAAGTTTTGTATCTCAAATGTGTGGGGTTCGCCCCCAACAAAATTATATTTCTCTAAAAGGTGTTCTGCTAATGGAGGGAAAATATTATACCGCTCAATATTACTTTTTAAAAAACCGGAAAGCTCTTTTCTTGAATTAAAGAGAAAGACGGAACCCAGATATGGACATGTGGTGAATAACGGAAGATAATCAAACATAAAATCCTGAACATTATCAACGGTTATCTTTTTTTCCTTCCGATTGCCGCCAGGCATATTGGGGTCATAAATGATACATATATCTACTTTTTCGGCGTTATTTTCTATTTTCATGATACTCAACTTTTCGACAAACATCAGGGGATCTCCGATGGACCACGGTAATGCTTTATAGTCCCAAATACCAAGAATTCTTTTACCGGTTGGCTTTGTTGAGAAAATAAATTTTACAAATTTGTAATGTATGTCGAGGAATCGTTTTAATCTGGTAATCACCGCACTTACAGATCCAACAATGCCTTTATTTCTAATTTTTGAGAACAGATGAGAGATTTTTTTAATCATGCAAATATGATTTCTTAAAGATTTATGAAGTCTTCCGGGCCTGAAATATCTTTCTCAGCGGCCTAATGGAGATATTGCATAAAAGAATCTTCGCAATAGTAATCCTTCCGGTATTTGTTCGCATAATCACAATTTAATCAATCGGTTATGCCGGATTGAACCTGCCATATCATCTCTTTCCTGAAGCGAAAAAAAAGCACGAAAATAGATGGGACTACAATCAACATAACCAGCAAGTACGACGATGCAACACCAACTACAGCAAAATGCTTCCCCAAAATCCAAACAAACAAAACATTTAATAGTGCACCCAGTACAATCAAGGGCATTATCGGTTCTTTTTTGTGCGCACGCATATACATCGAACAAGTAGTGGAAGATATGCTCAAACATTGGGCGAGCAAAAGCAAGCCGGTCGGCAAAGGAGGAAGAATACGTCTTGCCAGACCAACATCCAAGTACTGTAATACAACAACAAAAACAAAAACCAATAAACCGACAACGGATGTCATAACAAAGACAAGCTTTGTAAGCTTCCAGAATAAAAGATCAAGCTCTCTATACTTTTTTTGTGCTACCAGAATTCCAAACTGAGGCGTTTTGGGCGCAAGCCATGATGATGCCAAACCCAAAACGCTTATCAACGACCAAGTCATACCCATTTGACCCGCAATAACAGGGCCATAGAATTTGAACAAAAAAGGTGTATATAGTGAGGTTAAAAAGACATTGCATAAAACCGAAATGGTGAAGCGCCATTGCATGGGTAACATTTGCGTACGCCAGTCTATCCTGGGTCCATTGGGACTCCTTCGCGGCAGCAGGGTTTTTAAAAAAACATGATATCTTTTTTTTAAGAAAATGATGGACCATATAAAGTTTACGAAAGTAGATATTGAGACTGCCCACAGATCGGCCTTAAGCAGAATCGCTACCCATATGGCGGTGCTTGCCGCCAGACCCTGATAAAATCTGAACGTATATACTTCTTTAACCTGGTTGCATCCTTCTAAAAGTGCCCAGACCGGTATTAGACAAAAATTTGCGCTCGTCAACAGGCACAACAGCAACCATGGTCCCTCCCATTTAACGCTGTTTGACGGTGAATATGAAAAAAATAGGTACCCGCCGATGCATAAAAATAATACCAGTATGGCTGCTGCTGCAAGATACCACTTCATTGCCATGCGGGCTATACTAATCAGACGGAATAAGGCATCTTCGTCTCCAACAATGTTTCCGTCTTCATTCAAATTCAGCTTAGACCATTCATGGCTCACAAATTGGAGTATAACGGTCCCGAAGCCCAGATCCAACAACAGTTGCAGAGTGAGGATATTCGCAAAGGTATAATAATAACCCTGTATCTCGGGGGTAAACCTTGTTGCAATCAGCAACGCCGTAAGCGGCCCGGCGCCTAAACTCCAGATCCTTGTCAAAATACCGAAGGAAACGGCCTGATCGCATTCCAATTTCCTGAGAAATACTTTTAGTCTTTCAAAATAAGTTAATGATTTCGAATAAACTTTTGACTCCACTTAATTCTTTACAACCACTTCCAGGCTAAACACAATCCTGGAACGTTGAACCCGCTACCCCAAAAACCTTCCACATTATTTTTAGTTATTTGCAGAGATAAAACAGAAAATTTGGGAGCATATTCGATACGTGTTCCGGTTCTTCAATTTTACAGCACCCTGTGAAGCATCCTGAATGCCTTTGATCTCACAAAAGGATGGTGATAAATTTTTATCAGCACATTGTGAAAGCCGGTCCTGAGCCGTAAGGGCAACTTGATTATTTGTGCTGCAAAAGCAAAAACCAAGCAGTAGAACGCCCCCGGTTCCTTTCCGGCAAGCCCAACCACCCATTTCGTCAGTTTTAGATGAAACCCTTTGCCATCGGGTATCAGGTGGAAAATCCGGGCTTGTCTCATCCCGTTTTTTGCATAATAAATCCTTAGAACCAATTCGGCATCACCCGAAGGATCATCGGCTATTAATATTGTGTCGGGCTTAATCGAATCGAGATCGTTTATTGTAAATCTCGGTAAACAGACAAATAATGATCCCGGAGCGGATTCCTCTTTATTGATAAACCCTATAAGTCTTTCATAGTTCAGACCAAAATAGTCAATTCTTAATAAATCAGATGCGTTACGGTCAGTACCAAAGATAACCATCTTTTCTGCCTTTTTTAATTCTGACGAGAGAAGCTGAAAGTGATCGGCAAATTCCGGCTCCTTATAAAGATTGAAGGTTACTTTACTAAAACAGGAACGGCAATATGTTTCAATTCCCAATATACTATATCTGCTGGTTAACATACTAACCGTTGAGTTGCATTCGGTACAAACCCCCAACACCCTTAGCCTTAAGCCAAGGACGTTCTTGTAGCTCACCTCTTTTGCTTGAAATCTGTTTAACAAGAATGTATGAAATCTTCTCAGTTCCCGGACAACCGTATTCCAAAAACGTTCGTTCGGGATATCGCTTATATTCAAATAGTTTTTCCTATCAACCCAATCAGTCTCCCAGACTCCACACGAGAAACGCAGATCCTCTAAAAACTTTAATTCATCACTTATCAAACCGTGTTTTAATGCATTCTCGTATATCCGGGTTCCGGGGTACGCGTTTGTCAAGCTGTCGCTGGTATTCATCTCTTCGCTGATGATCATATCAACCGTCTGTTTAATATCCTCTTCGGTTTCCCCCTCATTGCCTATCATAAAGGTTCCGCTACACGGCAAACCCGCCTCTCTGGAATCTTTAAAAAACCTCCTGATGGATTCGTTGGTTGACCTTTTTCGCATTAAATGCAAAACCTTGTCCGATCCGCTTTCAATACCCGCAGATATGCTCAGACAGCCGGCTTCTTTCATGACAATAAAGGTGTCAATATCAACGTCAGCATCCACCCTCAGTGAACATACCCAGTTTTTATGAGGCTTAACTTTTTTATAAGCTTCGCAAAACTCGATTATTTGCTTTTTGGACGGATAGAACATTTCATTAAAAAAAACAAACCAGTCAAAATTATAGGAAGAGTTGAGGAAGTTAATTTCCTCAATAACGTGATGAATCGGACGCATTCGAAATGAACCAATCGTGGGAGAGCAGAATGTGCACTGCCCGACACAGCCTCTTCCGCTTAAAATTGGCATACCCGAGCGGGTTCCCCAAAAAGGCATCGACCAATCCCGAGAGTAGTAATCGACATTGATACGATGCCAAGCAGGCAATATGTTAGATTGTCGTAAATCCAGCCTTCGCGGCGCATTTCTTATTATATTGCCGCTTCTTTTATCTCGCAACACAAGACCTGGAATACCGCCTATCCCATTGGATTCATTGGCAATTGCATTTAAGAGGTCCGGGAAACACGTTTCGGCCTCCCCTATGATTCCATAGTCTATGCCTATCTTGTCAAACAAAAAATCAGGTCGTATGTCCTTTGTAATGTTGCCACCCAGTATTACGGGTAAATCCGGCCGGGCGTTTCGCACCTCATTTACGACATCACAAAAAAAATCAAACTGGCCGATAAGCCCCCCTGTGGCAACCGCTAAATAATCATCACTTCTTAATTTTTTTTGGTAATCAGGCTCCAGATCCATATCAACAAAATCAAAAGGCATCCTGTTAGATTCCAGGCATGAAAGAACATATGCAATCCCCACGGGGAAAGTTCGGTATCGTGGTTTAATAATCAATACTTTTTTCATTTATTCCTCTTCTTGCCGGTAATAGGTTTGCGATAAAAGCCTTCGCATAATCCATTTCGAGGTGTTCTGCGTATCGAATGTCGTTCCCGGTTTCATTCCGTTTTCGCCGGGAAATCCAATAACAAAATCGGCAGTAGTGGCAATTTCAAATTCTCTGCAAATTTTCACAATTTCTCCGACATGCCCAAGGTTAGCAGCATTCTCCTGAAAAAATCTCAATATCGGCAATTACCGAATATAAATTGAGATAATTATTTTTGTAAATTGTTTTTTCGGAAAGATATGGGTTTCATAATCGACGCTTATGAAAGGCAACAGCAATCAGATAATGTGCCATGGGTAAAAATCCGGTGTGAACAACCTCATCGTTTGCCCCGAACATGAAAACATGTGAAAAAATACTGCCAAGCTCTTCCTCAAGCCTTTCCCCGGAATAAAGGTTTACGTGACCGGCCTTTGTGACAGGCGAAGCATATTGATCGGAAGTTATATTTGGAGTTCCAATTACTGCTATACCATTATCATCTGAGAGTTCGGCAACTTTATTCCAGAATTTAAACCTATTTTCAGGCAAGATATGCTCTAACACATCAAAGCTTACAATTGCATCATAGGTTTCATTGCTATCAACGGCAAAAAAATCAACGTAATCGAATGATACTTTAGAATCTTTCCAGTTTTTTCTCCCTGTCTCGATTGCTTCATAATCGGTATCTATGCCTTTCGCCCGGCCACATTCGGCAGCAAGCAGCCATGTACCAAGACCCTCGCCACACCCAACGTCTAAGACGTTTTTCCCTTTTCCAATGATTTTTGATGCAAATTTATAATAGCTCATCATGTGAAGTATTCTTCGAGGAGTATTAATGAACTGATAGGAAAGATGCTGACCGAATATGACTTTATGTTTGCCCATAATATCTTTTACCGGTTCCCAACATGACCGGCTTTTGTTGTTTTTCATGCTTCTATTCCGGCCTTTTTCCGGCATCCTATGCATACAAGATAATGTGCCATTGGAGAAAAACCTGTATGCACAATCTCATCATTGATCCCGAATACAAAAACGATATGAAACAGCCTTTCCATTGCTGTTTTCAGTTTCTTTTCATCAAACATATTAACATGCCCTGTCTGGCTTGCCAGAGATGCGTAAGCAGCCGATGTCATATTGGGAGTGCCTACAACACCTATGCCATCTTCTGCCAAATTTATGTAAATTGTTTTAAAAAAAAGCTGTTCACTCACAGGTATAATATGTTCAACAACATCAAGGCTTACAACTGTGCCAAAATTGCCGTAAGATTTTCCGAGAAAGTCGTCCTGAATAAAATTCATCTTGTCTGAGGATAAGTTTTGTTTTGCAGCATTTATAGCATCAATGTCCATATCTACGCCGGTATAGCTTTTTGCAAACTCGGATAAAATCGTGGAGCCAATACCTTCGCTGCATCCAAGTTCAAGTACATCTTTATTTTTAGACGCCATTTTTGCAGCAAATTTGTACCTAGACAATACAAAAGAAAGCCGTTTCGGATCATTATAGAGATTGAATGACCAATGATGTCCTAACGTTATTTGCTTATTGCCCATAAGACGTTTCACTTCATCCCACACGTCCTGTTCGTTGCGTCTCTTCTCTTCCATTTTTATCCCTTTAACCAATTATCTGCTGCCAAGCCCACGCATTGAGTTACAGGCATAAACGCAAAATCGCATTCTGCCAGCAATCTCTTCGGGATCATGCTCGTATTTTTTGGACGTCTGGATTTAAATCCAATTTCGTCCAACGATACTTTAAGTATGCGGTCGGAGCCCATTCTTAAAGAGTTTGCCAGTTCTAATGCCAAGTCATATCTTGACCGTGCCTCCGGTGTACAAACATTGACAACACCTGAAATCGACGCTGATTGTAAAAAAACAACTGCTCTAATGATATCGGACACTAAAGTAGGACAGAATATCTGGTCATGCGCCGCACGAATTGTTCCGCCGGACATTAAAATCCCTGCCATTTCATCCAGGAGCGTACCATCATGTTTTGTCAATGAAAATGCCTTGCTGAGTCTCACAACAAGATAATCCTCTTTGCTTATATCTTTTATTTTTTCCTCAACTTCGGCCTTCTGTCGCCCGTATTCTGTAATAGGATTAACAGGCGCATCATCCTGATAATTCCCTTTTTCTCCATCAAATACATAATCGCTTGAAAAAAATACAGGTTTAATACCCTCGCTAACGAGCTGCCTGATAAGTTTGAGTGTGCCTTCAACATTGACTTTTCTGGTCAGCTCTTTCTCTGTTTCACATGCATCAACTTTCGTCATTGCTGCAAAAATCAGTGCTTCTTTGTAACCCGTTTCCGCTGGCTTGAATGGTGCGATGTTCGGCGATTGCAAGTCAAAAAAAGAAATGCCTCGGTTAACAGTTCTATTATCCCACCCGATACAGTCAGGATAAATGCTTCGATAAAAAGAAAAAAAAGCGGAACCGAGGAATCCGGATGCACCTACTACAATGGTTTTCGGTACATTATCATATGATAAAATTACATTTTGATTATACAACGGGTTGCTTCACCTTTCTTCATTACTTCGATCGCATCATTTATATTATATAAATGAAAATAATGGGTTATCATATTCTTCAAATCAAACTTATTCTTTTTAAAAAGATTGACGTATCTTGGTATATCATTTGATGGATTGCTTTCTCCGCCATGAGAACCGGAAAGAGTTTTCTCAAAATGCAATGGAAGTGAATATATGCTAATATTCTCACCCTTCACCGGAACTCCAACTAAAATAGTTCTTCCCGTTGGTGAAGTTACTTCGTATGCATGTTCAATGACTCGCGGGTTTCCTGTATTGTCAACAGCAACATCGACGCCCTGGCTCCCAACAATTTTAATAATTTCCTCCTTTACACTCGTTCTGGTAGAGTTAATGAAATGGGTGGCCCCAAACTCTCTTGCCAATTCTAATTTGTGGTCATAAATATCTATGGCTATAATCGGATTGGCAGACACCAAAGAAGCGCCTTGAACAACATTTAAGCCTACCCCGCCGACACCAAAAACAGCAATTGATTCACCAATTTTAAGCTTTGCGTTGTTATTCACAACACCCAACCCTGTCGTAACAGCGCAGCCCATTAAAGCAGCAATTTCAAAATCTACATCTTCAGGCACAGCAGTAACCCTGTTTTCCGATACAACTGCATATTCGTTGAAAGTGGTCACCCAGCCGGCATTCACAGTTTTGCCGGCCCACTTATACTTTGGCGTTGGCGCTTCAATTCCTGCACCCTTCATCCAGTGCATAACAACATGATCATCCTTTTTCACCCTCGTAACTCCAGTACCTGTTTCAACAACAATCCCCCCTCCCTCATGACCGAGCAAATGGGGAAGAAACCTGTCGGGGCCTTTGACCCCTTCAATTTCACCAATCTGCGAGCCGCAGATCCCACTGCAAACAACTTTCACCAGCACCTGGCCGTATAGCAGCTCCGGGGGTAGTTCAATATCGGCAATCACCAGTGGTTTTTTCTGTTCAACCAATATCGCCGCTTTCATGCCCTCACCATCCTATTCAAAATAAATGAACTCATAATCACCGCAATAGCCGAACTCGTTAAACATCCATATCCATTCTTGAGGCTTAAGAAAGCATTCCCCGGTCAATACCCAACATTGGAGGTTAAAAAGCTCTTCCTCGTTTCTATAACCTTCCACTTCAACGAACTTGTTCTTCCCGACCCTTTCGATTTCCTGAAGGGCAGCTTTAACTTCGTATAAGTGAAGGTTATGAATGGTATTTATCGAATAAACAAGGTCAAATTCTTTGTCACCATATGGATAGGGGTCTTGCGCTTTGTATGTAAAAAGCCTGTCCCTGATCTCTTCCTTAGCGTTTTTGATTGCATACTCCGAAACGTCAAAGCCGGTCACTTGCGCCTCAGGCAAAAGTTTTGTAAACTCATAAAGAAGAAACCCCTTACCACACCCCACATCGAGGATTTTAGCAGCCTCGGGAAGGTTGTAAATCTCTATCAGTCTTTTTGCCACAATCTCCCATCTCCCGTCATATTTGAAACCACCATAACCATATCTCCTGTCGCCATCCCAATATTCCAAGTCATACTTCTTTGCTGTTTTCATACACTCCACTTTGCTGTCTGTCATTCTTCCGATATAATCCCTCTGCGTTTTCTTGTGAAGTAGTGTAATAACGTCCAAAAGTCTTCCCATGTATTTCCTCCACTTTTTAAATATTCAATTTATGGTTTATGTTGATATTCCAAGGTTTGCCGGCTTATATCTTCCCAAGAGTGTTCAACCCATTCAATCACCTCTTTCAGGCCGTCCATGTATGAAATATTTGGATGCCACCCAAATTCCTTCCTTGCCTTGCTCGAATCGATGATGTATGCGGCATCCTGTCCGGGACGCTCTTCAACAATTTCAGTCACATCATTAAAAGGCCTATTCATTACATCACAGGTCATCCGTACAACATCACGCACAGCAATACCATGGTCCGGCGAAAGGTGATACAGGTTTCCGATACGACCATGTTCCAGCACTTTGAGTTCACCGCGCGAAATATCCCTGATATGAATATACGATTTCACTGCCTTTCCGCCGCCATGTAGCTGAATCTTCCTGCCTGACTTGATATAAATCACCGAGCGCGGAATGATTTTAAACAGCTGTTGACGGGCCCCGTATACATTAGTTGCCCGAACGGATAAAAGCGGGAAGCCAAACTGCCTGTAAAACGTATTAAGCAAAAGATCTGCAGCTGCTTTCGACGCGGCATACGGGGTGCTCGGATTAAGAGGGGCATCTTCCCTCACGACGCCAACACACTCACCATATACCTCAGGTGAGGAAATATGCACATACCTTTCCAGGTATGTTTTTTTCCTTAGATGATTTACAAGTTCTGCGAGGGCAACGGTATTGGTTTGAAACCACTGCTCCGGGTATTCCCAACTGGGCGCAACCTCACTCTGAGCAGCAAAATTAACAATATATTCAGGCTTCAGCTTGTCCATAAGACCCAATATCACCCGAATATCCCGGTTCATATCAAGCTGATGATACTGATACCGTGATAGATCCGATCTTTGTTTATATCGAAGAAAGAGGGATGACCTCTCCGGTGAACGGCTTATGCCTGTGACGCGATACACCGGATTGTCAAGCAGTAAATCTACAAAATCCTGCCCAGAAAATGAGTTTGCCCCCAAAACAACAATATTTTTCATATCCTTAAACTCCTTTTCAAAAATGCTGCGGCTTTTTCAAGTTGACGCCTCTTACGGTTATCGCCCTGCTTACCCCGGGCGAATTGTCGCCGTACATTTCCTGCAAGTAAAAATTCATTTAGCATGATGCACGTCCATTTAATCTGATAAACCGGTAATAACGTTTCGAAACGCTTCAGATGGTACCCGGCATGTTCTGTAATACGCGCCACACCCTCGGAAAATTCTTCGTAAAAATCAAACGGTACAGGAACGGCCGGCTGACAGAAAAAATCGCACACAAGCTTGGCAGGGTCATCCCAGCCTGCATACTCAAAGTCCACAAAACATAATCTTCCGTCAGCAGTTACAATGGCATTGTGAAATCCGAAATCCGACGGCGACACACATCTATCCGAACGATCAACCGGTGCATCAACGTCATATCCTAACCTTACCGTCTGTTCCAATACGCTATCGCGGGTCTTTTGCCACATTTTGCGCAATACGCCACTGATAAACGTGTGGGCTTCACGATCAATGTCCGATTCCGCTTCCATACTCATCAGCCTCTCAATGCGCCGCTCCACGATCTGAAGATGCTCTGAGAAACTGAAGCACGCCTCCGATGCAACCGGTAATCCGGCAGCGTCATGTCTATCATAATTTAAATCAATGAAGAAGTCTAATGCCTGTCGTACGTGGCCTGCCAACACCTCGCCCAACCCCAGAGAACGACCATCAACCCATTCATATAGCGCCAATCCGTTCTCCGTGTCACAGGCCAAGGGTTGCGGAACTATCCTGATTCCTTTTTCCCAGGCATATCTACAAAAAATAAATTCTGCCCCCAACCGGTCCCTGGTATCGGAAGAATGCTGGAAATACACCTTTAACAGCAGGTTTACGGCATCGCATCCCACCTTGTAAACGCGGTTATTGGCTCCACCTTTGATCGGACATAAGTTGATATCACCGCTAAAACCCGCCTGTGTTACGAGCTGATCTGTCAATTTATATAAACGTTCATCGGTAACCGTAATGTCAGTCAAAAAATATATCCCTGATTGCCTGCCATGATGTTACACGCCGAAAATCGGTATCCGGATAATGGTTATTCGGATCAAACAGGATTTTTTTAGTGTTGCCGGGAAAGTCCGGTTCAGCAAGAAACTCCGGGAGGTCGTCTATAAAATAATCACACATGGCAGCGCCAATCCGTTCAAGTTTTGCCGACTTGGTAAGTTCAAAGAACACCCGGTCAGGCGCCAATAATCCATTTGACTTGTTAAGAAAACCGTATTTCCTAAGCCAAGTGTGCGCAGACTCGTGGAGATCATATTTTTCCCCAAGAAAAGGATAACGCGTTCTGTGGCTGATAATAAAAACAGGCACACTCTTTTCTCCGCATTCAGCAAAAAAATCACAGACCGCAGGGAACGGGTCAGCCTCTACCATTCTTGCGCCGTAAACATACCCCTGAAGTTCGGTCCACACGTCTTCCTTATCTTGCCGCCTAAGATAATCACGCACGACCCCCTTATTTACAGGCAAATCCTTGGAAATCAGAGATTTCTCAAGGGCAATGTTATGAAAAATTCTATCATAACATACAATGGTGTTATCGAAATCAACACCTATTCTCATCACCGCTTCTCTTTACGTCTATACGAGTTCATTTTTCAGCTTTTTTTGAAAAAAGCTTCCATCGTGTTTTTCGCTATCGTCTCGGGCGTGAGGCTGAAATAGCGGCGAGCATCTTTCTGCTTCCCTGCCTCGCAGAAAAAGGTGTCGGCAGCACCCATGCAAACAAGTTCTCCCACAGTTTTGCCCTTACCCACAAGCCATTCTGCAATGCTGCTCCCAAATCCTCCGAGAATACTATGTTCCTCGATTGAAACTACCATGCGAAACTGAGCAAATACCTGAGAAAGCAACTCCGCATCGAGCGGTTTTACGGTATGAAAACTAACTACACGAGCTGAAATATCACGTTCCTGAAGCATCTCGGCAGCCTCCATAACGGTCGATAATATATTCCCTGTGCTCAGCAGGCATACGTCTTTACCATCCCTTACAATTATTCCTTTTCCAATGACAAATTCGGGAATGCCTCCGTGAACGATCGGCTCTCCTTTTTTGCCAAGCCGTATATATACCGGACCATTGTGCTTCAATGCCGCCCTCAGGGCGGCCCTGACTTCAAAGCTGTCTGCCGGACATATGACCGTCATGTTGGGCAAGACACGCATCATTGCTATATCTTCGCATGAATGGTGCGTGGCCCCTAATTCCGCATAAGACAGACCGGCTCCCACCCCAACAATGATTACCGGCAGATTATGGTAGCAGACATCAATCCGTATTTGTTCCAAGCAGCGCACTGTCACAAAAGATGCGATGGTATAGGTCACCGGCCTCAATCCGCAAAGGGCCATTCCAGCCGCCATGCTGGTCATATTTGCCTCGGCGACGCCGCAGTTAAAGAATCTTCCCGGACATTGTTCTTTAAACGAATCAAAGAGTTTATTTCCGATATCGCCGGATAAAAGCACTATTCGTTGATCTGTCTGGGCAATCTTTGTTAATGTCGATGCGAAGGCATTTCTCATAACATCATCAAAACCATTGAATCTCTTCCTTTAGAAATGCAGCCCGAGCTTTCGTCGAGTCTGTCGCCTGTGCTCATTTAGTTCCCCGACGGTCAAATTGTAAATCTTAGCTATTCTATCGATCTTGGATGGTGTGCTGAAGTTGATTCGATCCCATTCGAAAGAACGAAGGACCTCCAATTCCAACGGGGTGAATTCTTCTGTTGTAATGAATCCCTTGCCATACCCAAAGAAATCTGGAGAAAGGAAATTGAAATTCTTGGGAAGATATCTTTTTTCCTTGCATATATTGTACAAGTCCGTGTGCGGTAGTGGGGTAGCTATATGAAAGTGGACAACGTCAAAGTCGCATTCTTCGGCAAAACGGCAAGATTGCCTGATTTCGTCCCATGTTTCACCGGGAAGTCCGATGACGAAGTTGGCGCCTATGATGATCCCGTAGCTCTTGCACTTTTGAATAATGTCCGGAATTATAGTTAGTTCCAGAGGTTTTCCGATGACCTCTTTAAGCACCCGCTGACTTCCGGATTCTACTGAAACTGTGATTTGAACACAACCAGCCTTTGCCATAAGCCCTAAAAGCTCGTCATTAATATCCCAAGCTGCAACGCTTGCCACTTTCCAAGACAATCCGTAGTCCCTATCGATGAGGTCTGCTAATAGTTTAACCGCACGTTTTTTATTCGTCAGTAATGCATCATCCAGAAAGACAAGATTTTTTACACCGTAATTAGTAACGAGATATTCAATCTCGGCTATTACATCCTCTACAGGCCTGAAGACCGTGCGCCTACCGCTGATAGTTCGTGAAGCACAAAAAACACAGTTATGAGGACAACCATAAGATGTTATGATGAATGAGGTCGGTTTATCGGAATTAAACTGGTAGTCTTTGGTAAGTTGACTCATATAGGGGGCAATATCAACTAAAGAGTAGTCCGGCCTGACCATTTTGCCGATCTGCCCAATATGACTGTCAATAGGCGTCTCAACCACCTGACCGTCCGCATCCATGTAAGCAATACCGGGAAATTTACCGACCGCTTCCGATCTGCCGGCAAAAACCAACTCCAGAAAAGTGTTGATGCGTTCTTCTGCATGATATTTAAACACCCAGTCGATGTTGGTATCCTTGGCTGCCTCTTCCGAGAGGGTTGTGGCGTAGACGCCACCCAACACATTCACGGATCGAGGCATGGCCTTTCTCGCCAATGCGAAAGCATGGTGAATCTGGAGATGATACTCGAAAGAGGTCCCCGTAACCATGATTAAATCAGGCGAGAGTTCCCGTAGTCTATTTACAATAGTCTTGTCGTCTAAGTCCTGTCCGTTGGCATCAAGAATAATAAAGTCGTATTTATCTTTTAGAATGGCCGTCAGGATCAGGGGGGCATATGGCATGGATAACCACGGCCGCTTTCCAAACCATCTGGTGTTCGGAATAATAAGAACGATCTTCTTTTTCATATCACTCCTAACTCTACCTTAGCCATACCAACTTCTTCTTTATTTGGTATCCTGTAATGCCAATTATTGTCGTCTTCCATGAAGGAAACACCCTTTCCTTTAACGGTATGAGCAATTATAGCCACCGGCTTTCCTGAATGATCAGGAATATTTTTTAGGCAATTTACCATTTCCTTCATGTCGTGACCGTTTGCTTCATAAGCAGACCAGCCAAAGGATCGCCATTTTTCAGCTAACGGCTCAAGGGCCATAATTTCGCAACTCCTCCCCGTAGCCTGCCATTTATTATAATCAATAATGACGACAACGTTTTCAAGCTTGTGAACCGGAGCGAACATGGCCGCTTCCCATACGGAACCCTCATTACACTCCCCGTCGCTAATCGTCACATACACCCTGTAGGATTGATTTTGAATCCTTCCTGCGAGCGCCATCCCCAGCCCTACGGATAGTCCATGCCCAAGAGAACCTGTTGCCAATTCCAGTCCCGGCACAGATCGCGGCACCGGATGCTCTGCAAGACAACTTCCAGGCCCGGCAAAAGAATCAAGAAGTTTAACAGGGAAAAAACCACGGTGTGCCAAGGTTGCATAGATTGCTGCTGCGGCATGTCCTTTACTTAGTATTAATCTGTCCCGTTCCGGGTTAAAAGGATTCTGCGGGTCGATCCTTAAAGCACCCCAGTAGGCGGCTACAAGGATATCTACACAGGAAAGGGCAGAACCCAAATGGGCAGCCCCAGACTTATGAGACATCGAAACAAGCTTTCCCCTTATAAGACGGGCATAAGATTCAAGGTCTGTTATTTTTTTCCCCAATGTTCTCTCCACAATTACGCCCTATTTGAGATTGATAGCCTGCATGATTTTGATATTATAATACCGTATATCGTCCATGGGATTTGGAATTTTCCCATCCTCAAAGGCCTTTTTCAAATCAAGGATTGCCTCTTCAATAGAGCGTTTAGGCACATAACCTAATTCTTCTTTAACCTTTTTTGAAGAAACTTGATAAGAGCGGTTGTCATCGGTAGGTGTTGTTTTTATCGGCAATTTCGGATCAACTGTTTTTCTGACCATTTCTGCGATATCTTTTACTTTGTAGTTCTCGTATCCGACATTATAGATCTTTTTATGAACCCTGCTGTCAGGGAGTTCCAGTAAAAAGCAGTAAAAATCCGTCATATCCTCGATGTGGAGATTGGGACGCATCTGCTCCCCGCCAAACACAGTGATTTCGCCTTTATTTATCGCATGATTTGTAAGGATGTTCACGGTAAGGTCCAGCCTCAGGCGGGGTGAATAACCGCATACCGTTGACGGTCTGATGATCGTTACAATAAAATTATCCGATGCTTCCTTCAAGAGGGCATCCTCACATAACGCCTTATATTTTGAATAATCGGTAAGCGGCTCCAGCGGAAGGTTTTCTGTGACTTCCGGCACATCTTTCACACCATAGACGCTTGAACTGGAGGCGTAAATAAAATTCTTTACGCCTGCCTTTTTGGCAACATCAACGAGTGTAATGAAAGCATCATAATTAATGGACTTCCCAAGCTCAGGGTCAAGCTCGTAACTCGGGTCATTTGATATGCAGGCAAGGTGAATGATTGTATCATACCCCGGTATTTCTTTTTCAAGGAGTTGCCTGTCTCTGATATCGCCTTTAACCTGAACGAGGTTGGGGTTATCTCTCACGCTGTCAAGGACATGTTCTCCATATATATACAAATCCAAAACCTTAACATGGTGACCCTTTTCGAGCAGTTTGGGAATCAAAACGGCACCGACATAACCGGCGCCGCCCGTGACAAAAACCTTTTTCATGACGACCTCCGCTTAATAATCAAATTCAGGGATTGCATCATTCCTGAATTCCTGAATTCCTGAAATTTATTATCGCATCAAGCACACAATGACAGATGGAATGATGTGCTACTTCCACGGGACCATATGCACTCACCGGCACATAAAAATTTATATCCCCCAGGAAAAAGAGGGGGTTGTCCGGTTCAAAACCGGAAAGCGTTATCACACAACATCCTTTCGACAGGGCAGCGCGAACCGCACGGAGAATATTCTCAGACCTTCCGGAACTGCTTATTGCAACCAGAACATCTCCTTTATCGGCAAACATTTCAACGGGCTTCTCAAAAACATGCTTATAGCCATAATCATTGCCGATGCAGGTGAGGAGAGAACTGTCATTAAAGGCAACTGCCCTTATGCCTCCGGTTTTCCAGAAGTCTGTTGACATATGGCTTGAAATGGCTGCACTCGCCCCGTTTCCGACAAACATCAATTTGTTGCCGGAGGCATTGCATGATAACACCATCTTACACGCCTTTTCAATTCCGTCATATAAATCCATGGCAACATGACTTTTATCGGCAGCTTTAATTGTACCCAGCAAGGTTAAGAGATTTTTGTAATATTCTTCGGCAAGCTCTTTCATTATATCCCTATTTTAAAATTGAATGGACAAACTCAAGCAACTCATACTTTTCAACAGGTTTTTTATTCCCTACAATCTGGACAGCCAGCGCCCCGACGGCATTACCGATAAAAGAAACAAAATCCAGGGGCATACCTTTTGCAAAGCATGGTGCAGTAAAGGCAAAAAACGCATCTCCGGCGCCCACGGTATCAATAACCTTTGTCGAAAGGATCGGTGTACGGCAAACAACACCTCTATTATCCATGCCGATCGAGCCCTTTTTACCCATTGTGATAATAAGATATTCAGCCTTCACGGTGTCCATAATCTTTTTTGCCACACTTTCAATGTCTGCAAATTTTTCCTGGACTGCCAATCTTGCTTCTGCCTCATCAAGGCACACAAAATTCGGATTCTTATATTTCGTAATCAGGTTGTATCCGGCATTTGCAGCATTCGTCTGCGTGTTTACAGCAAATGTTTTTGAAGATTCCTCAATGGAATCGATAATGTTTTTTGTTATGAAACCATGGCCAAAATCTGAAACCAGTACAATGTCGTATTGAGGTAATTCCGATTTCAGGTGGCTGATTATCTCTGATTCACAATTTTCGTTAATGTAGGCATCGTTGATATAATTGACCTCAAACAGCTTCTGGTTGTTATATTGATTGATATATCTCTGCTTCACAATTGTAGGACCGTCATCTCTATAGAAAAATTTTGTACGTATATTCGGCTTGAGGCTGTTCAGGATAAAGTCTTCCCTTGAGTCCTCTCTTCCCAGCAGGGTAACCAACTGGACTTCATTGCACAATCCGGCAATATGATTTGCAATAATAAATGCCGCCCCGGCAAAAACTTCGTGGGTTAAATATTTGTTTACCACAATAGGAGTTTTCGCAGATCTGCTCATGGATTCACAGTAGCAATACTCATCAATAATACCGTCACCGACAATAAGAACCTTCAGGTCCTTGAAGGAATTCAAACGTTCAAAAATCTCCTGAAAGGCATATCTTTTTAAAAACTCCCTCAGGAAATACTTCGTTTCTTCAGGATAGATCTGCAAAAAATTATTAATAAGATGGGAAGAGCTGAAGGAAAACCCGCTTGTCTCGTAGATACTGCTCTTACCAAAATAGAGCTCTTTCTCTTCTTCGAATATTCTTTCATGTATTTTACGGTCACGCTCTTTATATGCCTGACCTTTTGCAAAAATATCCGGTTTTATCTTCTTCACACATTCGAAAGAGATCTCGTCATCCACAAGGCAGGCGTAATCAACCTGATCCAGCGATGCCACGTTCTCTACCCTCAACTCCTCGGCAAAAATAGGTCTCCCCGGGCCTCTCCTCACGTCTTCATCCTTTACCACCGTCACAATGAGTACATCGCCCTGTTTCCGCGCTTCATTGAGGTGCTTAATGATGCCCGGATGGATGATATCATAGATTCCATGGCTCTGGACTACGGTTTTTCCTTCTTTTTTAAGTTCCTCTACCTTTTTGACGAGGGCGTCAAAAAGCAATATCTTGTCTTTAATAGTCTTCTCCATATCTATTTAAAATATTTGTTCAATAACTCTGTTGAGGAAAATACCGCTTCATGGGTAAATGCTATCTGCGCACCAATCTCTTTTAACACTTCATATTCCTTCTGGATCTTTCCTGTCTTGTCTTCAAGATGCTCAAATTCCTGTCCCTTTACATAGACGTGAGGTTTCAAGGCCCTTAACGTTTCCTCTGCTGTCGGCCATATATTAACGGCAACATAATCGACACATGCGAGTGCTGCAATGGATTCGGCCCTGAGCACCTGATTAAATACGGGCCTCCCCGGACCTTTATCGACATAGATGTCGGGCGTAACAGTAACAACCAGTATATCACCCATCTTCTTTGCTGCCTGGAAATATTTTATATGTCCCGGATGCATCAGGTCAAAACAGCCGTGGCAATGGACTATTTTTTTACCTTCATATTTCAATTCATTTATTTTTTCTGCCAGCTTTTCTATTTCAAAAATCTTCATCCGCAATCCCTCAATTACTCAATCACTCAATTACTCAATTACTCAATTACTCAATCACTCAATTACTCAATCACTTAATTACTCAATCACTCAATCACTCAATCACTCAATTACTCAATTACTCAATCACTTAATTACTCAATTACTTAATTACTCAATCACTTAATTACTCAATCACTCAATCACTCAATCACTCAATTACTCAATTACTCAATCACTCAATTACTCAATTACTCAATCACTCAATCACTCAATTACTCAATTACTCAATCCCTGAACTTTCTCACATTCATCGATTGCCGTCCACAGTCCAGGTATGGTTTCCTCGTGCCGGCCCCTTACATAGAAGCTCTTACCCCCATCGGCAACAGTCCGTACAAGCATGGTCTTCCATGGTCTGAAGTAGTATTGTGGATCTTCCTTTACAGGCTCCCCCGTGAAATCTCCCGGAATGTCCTGGAGATCGCAGACAAGCGTCGCAAAATGCCTGATCGTTTTTCCCCTGCCATGTGCTGCATTCCTTGCCATACTCAGGGCCTTAAGAAATACTTCCGGCGCCATAACGGCACTCCCGAAATTCATTATTACGCCCCCCTCAAGGTCCTCTACATTACGGGCAAAACGGAGAAAATCATTATAAGAAAGTGCCCCTGTGGCAGCGCCATTACAATTCGGATGCTCGTGTATTATATCGTATCCTATTCCTACATGGACGGTAACAGGTATCCCGAGTCCATAACCGGCAGCAAGAAGGCTGATCTCTTTGTAAGGATAATCACCCTCCCCTAAAGCCTTTCCAACGGCTTCACCCATTCCTGTTGAGGGGTCTTCTACGTAAGCACTATTAATGATATCGTTGATCATGCCCGTTTCCTTCCACAACCCAAACTGACCCTCCTGTATATACTTCGCAACACTCTCTGTCGTTGCCCCTATGAGGGCAAATTCGAAGTCATGGATGATACCGGCGCCATTCATGGATAGACACGAGATAAAACCCCTCTTCATAAGGTCTACAATATACCTCTGGACACCCGATCGTATTACGTGGGCTCCCATCATCATGATAACCGGTTTGCCTTCTCTGCGCGCCTTTACAATGAGTTTTGCAACGGCATTCAGGGGGCTTCCCGGCGGGTTTGCCGTTCTTGCAGGTTCTTTAACGGTTTCTCTGATACTAAGGTCATGATCTCTCTCTGTAAGCGGTTTTATCAGCAGTTTCGACCTGTCGAACAGTTGAATTGCCTTTTTGTCCTTTGAGATCATTTTTCCTCGATATATGCTATGATTTTTGACCAATCTGCCGCTATATAGTCCGGCTGCGATTCCTGTTCTTCAACGATAAGACTTTCTCTCAGCAGAATAGTCCTGCATCCTGCCCGTTTTCCTGTCTCAATATCAACACTCCTATCTCCTATCATAAATGATCTGCCAATCTCCAGATTAAACTTATCGGCGGCGTCCATAAGCATATATGGTGAAGGCTTACGGCACTTACAGTTATCATCCGGTGAATGAGGGCAATAGTATGCATAAACAAGCCTAATCCCGGATGCTTCAAGGTCAGCAGCCACCTTACGGTGTACCGATTCTGCTTCTTCAGGGGTGATATACCCCCTGCCTATACCGGACTGATTGCTGATAATGAAAAGGAGGAACCCCTGCTGCTGCAATTGTATCAGGGCTTCCCTGGCCCCCGGCATGAATCTCACATCATCGGGCTTGCTGGGATAATGTGTATCGTGTATAAGCGTACCGTCACGATCAAAAAATACTGCGGCCTTTTTCGGCATTATGATATTTCCATATTTTAGGGCTGGGATTTATCAGAGGTTTCAGTATTGTCTTTCCTTAACTCATCAATTTCCATTTTCAGGCGCTCATACTCTTCTATCTTCTTCTGGAGAAAATACTGTGTTTGTTTAATCCGGGCATTAATCCCCTGCGGTGTGACGGCATATATATAGGCTGCCTTGTTGTTGGAATTTTTAAACCTCTGTGCCTTTATGTATCCCTTCTGAATAAGCTCCTTAATAATGTAATTCACACCGCCGAGGCTCAAACCTACTCTCTTCGAAAGGTCACGCTGAGATATAGCCCCGTCGGTAGACAATTCTTTTAATGCTTTAAATTCGGTCTCGTTCATAGTTGATTTTATTTTTGTTTCGTGTTTCGCATTGGACGCTGAGGATAGGCTACCGCCGTACCATCATTGGCATTATACGCTTTAAAAACGATAGTTTTGGTTTGTTCAGTCACTGAACGAATAATAATTACAATAAAGCGCCAATAAGTCAAGAATATTTTTAACAGTTTTCCCGGGCGTGATTAAATTTTAAAAACCATTTGAATATTATTGCCGGATTACTTACAATGAGTGGATAGCTCATGGCTTATAGTAAAGGCAGAGAATGGGAAGCCCCTCTCCTTCTGCCATTGCGAGCGACCCCGGGGAGCGTGGCAATCAACGGTGCAGCGGATTTAAAACTAAACGCTCTACGCCATATGCTATAAATTAATCCGGGAGGTTGATGTGGCTGAATTTCATGAAGCAATAATCATAGGCGGCGGCCCTGCGGGTCTCACCGCGGGAATATACCTCATGAGGGCCGGAATAGATACCCTGCTCCTCGAAAAGGTCATTCCGGGCGGAGCCCCCGTAAACACCTGGCGTGTTGAAAACTATCCGGGTTTTCCCGAGGGTATATCGGGAAAGGAACTTATGGAACGGTTTGCAGCCCATGCAAAAAATACCGGTCTTTTAATAAAAGAATTTTCTGAGGTTGAAGAAATTTCCCTGAAGGACGGAAGGTTTATTGTAAAAACCTCAGAAGCAGCCTATGAATCCGTTGGGATCGTTATTGCTACCGGTACAGAGCCGGCAAAAATGGGCATACCCGGTGAAAACGAATTTCTGGGAAGAGGTATTTCGTACTGTGCAACCTGTGACGGCTTTTTCTTCAGGAACCTTGATGTTGCGGTTATCGGTGGAGGGGATGCGGCTATTGAAGAGGGCCTTTCCCTGGCAAATATCGCGAGAAAGGTTTACATCATCCATAGGCGCGATGCACTGAGGGCTCAAAAAATAATCCAGGACAGGGCGTTCAGAAACAGCAGGATGGAATTTCTATGGAATAAGAAACCTGTGGAAATCGGCGGGAAGGATCAGGTTGAATATATAGCAGTTGAGGATACAAAAACCAAAGAGCGTACTGAAGTGAAAATTGACGGTGTCTTTGTCTATGTGGGTGCAAACCCGAACACATCCTTCCTTGGAAACCTTGTTGACAGGGATGAGTCCGGATTTGTGCTGACAGACGAAGCCCTTTCGACCGGAACAAAGGGACTGTTCATTGCCGGGGATGTAAGAAAGAAGACGTTGAGACAGATTTCAACCGCAGTAGGCGATGGGGCTCTGGCAGCCGTAAATCTGGAAAAATATATTTTAGAAAAAAAATAACTTCATATATCTTTACGGTTTCTCTGGTTTATTTGGTTTATTTGGTTTATTTTGTTGTAATCCAAGAAACCGGAAAACGAAATAGATAAAAAAGAAACGGCAAAAGATATGTCGCATATAATAAAAGATTTTCTCGCAGGCTCAGCTATTCTGACGGCAGGGATTATACTCAGCTTTGCAGCGTTTATTTTATTATTCATCTTATGGATATTTCTCAACATACTGGGCGCATTTGTCTGGGTGTTTTTTATTGTTTTTCTTTTCCTTGCAGCAATATGGCTGATCGGCTACATCTATAGAAACATTCGTCATTCAGGAAAAAATGAATGACGATAAACGAATGGAAGAAATGAATTCTCAGACTAAATGTGTGAAAATCTAAATAACCCTGAATGAAGCTGATTTTTATTTTAATATGTGTACTTTTCCCCTTTATCAGTGCCTATGCGGGCGACAGCATTGTCATTTACCGGATGGACAGCAAAGACCGGGCAATCTGGAACCTTTTTAAGAAATCTTTTGACAGCAAAGGTTATAATGTGAGTATCTATGAGAAGACTGATAATATTGACAAACATCTGGAAAATCTAAACAGGATAAACAGGACAAACGCTTCACTCATGCTTGCTATGGATTTACGGACAGGCGGGAAGACAGATGTGTTTGTCGCCGTAACAGATGCAAAGAAGGGCACAGGAAGGTTCCTTACAATTGAAGAGGTTGCCGGCCTGCATGCCGGTGATTCGATGATGCTTGCAAAAGAAGTTGCAACATCATTCGGAAAACACGTAAAAGAACTTTCTCTGTTTCCTCTCCTCGGGGTTGATATGCCCGGTGTTTTTATCAGCATTGAGTGTAAAAATGAACAGGTTAATGAAATATTTGACAAATTGCATGAAGGTATCCAGAAATTTATGAAAAGAGGCAATTAAGATGAGAAATAACGGAAGGCCAAACGACAAGATACGGGAACTGAGGATAACCAAAAACTTTTTGAAATATCCGGAAGGTTCGGTTCTTGTGGAGATGGGAGACACAAAGGTAATATGTGGCGTGAGCGTTGAAGAAAAGGTGCCGCCATTTCTGAGGAATTCCGGTAAAGGATGGCTGACCGCCGAATATTCCATGCTGCCAAGGGCTACCCAGTCGAGGTCTACCAGGGAAGCAGTATCCGGACGGGTTGGAGGAAGAACCCACGAAATTCAGAGGCTGATAGGACGAGCGCTCCGTGCCGTTCTTAACCTTGATGTTATCGGTGAAAAAACAATATGGATCGACTGTGATGTGATTCAGGCTGATGGCGGAACAAGGACTGCAAGCATTACCGGCGGGTACGTTGCACTTGTTGAGGCGCTATGGGCCATGAAGAAAAGAGGCAGCATCGAAAAGATACCTTTACGGGATTCGGTAGCGGCAATAAGCGTAGGGCTCGTGAATAGCCGGATTATGCTCGACCTGTCCTACGAAGAGGATTCGAGGGCTGATGTAGACATGAATTTTGTCATGACAGGCAAAGGCTTATTGATAGAAGTTCAGGGAACGGCAGAGAAAACGCCATTCACAAAGGAACACTTCGATACCATGTACCAGTATGCATTGAAGGGCATAGGCGAAATCACAAGACAGCAGAAGGTCATGCTTGGCCCTCTTTTTCCGGCGTGAAAAGCGGCAGTTAGCGGTTAGCCATAAGTAGTTTCATGCTGATAGCTGATGTTATTATGAGAAACATTATCGTTGCAACAACAAATAACGGAAAATTCGAAGAGATAAAGGGCGCCCTTGCCCGGGAATTTGATGCATTCTATTCGTTGCGTGATTTTCCGGAAAAGATTGAAGTTAAAGAAGACAGCCGGTTATACGTTGAAAATGCCATAAAAAAGGCAAGGAAGATAGGTGAGAGGTTCGGACTCTATACGATCGCTGATGATTCCGGCCTTGAAGTTGAGGCGCTTGGAGGCAGGCCCGGTGTGCATTCTTCCCGCTACGGGAAAAATGATGATGACCGGATTAACAGGTTGCTTGCTGAGCTAAGAGACGTGCCATGGGAAAAAAGAAGTGCAATTTTTAAGGCCTACATTGCCTGTTATATTCCGGAAAAGGAAATCAGCTATGTCTTCTATGGATTCCTGAAAGGATTCATCGGATTTGAAAGAAAAGGCAAGGGCGGGTTTGGCTATGACCCCGTCTTTTTTGTACCGGAGTTGAATAAATATGTCGCCGAACTCACGAGAGACGAGAAGAACAGGGTAAGTCACAGAGGCAGGGCGTTATATGCATTCAAAGATTTTATCAGGGGGGATTTTTTCAGTAATTCCAGAGCTTTAAACCTGTAACATCATCGAAACATCTTTTTAATTGCTCCCCTTCAAGGGCCACTCCGTAAAGTTCACAGGCGAAAATCGGCGTACCTTCAACGAGATGCCCGCCTTTTGTGCTGCCGTCTTTCAGGCCAAGTGTTATATGGGCATGGACAAAGGTTTCCCCATCCACCTCTGAGACATTTCCGGTACAGGAAAGGATTTCTGCCGGTTCGTCGATACTTTCTTCCCGGTAAATATGCTCCTGCTGGTCATAAAATGCCGTCTTTGCCTTTTTTACGGCGCCTATGGCCATAAAAACACCCATCTTTATGCCGCCTGATTGAAAGGCATGTTTTATGGCAAGGATAAGGTCATCATCGTGTTTCAACCGGGTGAGGAATGTTTTGCTATTGTTATAGAACCGCATAATTTCTATTATATTTTTTGTATTTCAAATTTCACGTTGCGCATTCTTCATTCTTAATTCTTAATTGTCTTTTTGGTGGTCCCACGGAGTTTCGAACTCCGGTTTCCGGCGTGAGAGGCCAGCGTCCTGGGCCACTAGACGATGGGACCATTTAAGGAAACAATAGTATCAAATATCATTGATATTTTCCAGATAAAAATGGCGGATCAAGGATTTAAATACTCCCTGATCCGCCTCTGCTGATCCATATCTCTTAATCCCTGTTCCTTGCTCCTTGCTCCTGCTCCTTGATCCTTGCTCCTTATTACCTATGAGCCAATATTTTTACCGCATTTCTACCGGTTGACCGGTTGCGGCCCGGACACCGCTCCAGACCCGTCCATCAGGGTCTATCTTTTTTTTCTGAGATACGGCAAGCGGGATAGGTACATGGGTAAAATCGTTATGCCAGTAGCCCACAATCATATTGGTGCGCCCCGTCATGCCCGCATGCACTGCATTATGACCGAGAAGAAGACAGAATGCCGCATCGTTCGCATCAGCAGGGACGCTCCTGATAATATAACTCGGATCGATATACTTTAAGTTCATTTCCATGCCTATCTTGTGGAAATGCTCTTTAATCTTTTCCCTTAGAAATATGCCGATATCGCCATAGCGTATGTTGCCCGATGCATCGCGTTCCATTGTTGCCTCAAGAAGGTCCTGACCTGCACCCTCTGCAACGACCACCACGGCATGGCCTCTCCTGACAAGACGCTTTTCGAGGACATCGAGAAAAACCTCAAGAGAAAAAGGAATCTCCGGGATAAGGCAGAAATTAACTTCGTTGTCTGCAAGAACAGCATAGGCAGCAATAAAACCGGAGTCGCGCCCCATAAGCTTTACAAGTCCAACACCGTTACGGGCCCCGTATGCCTCACTATGCGCGGAGGCGATTACCTTCCGTGCTTCGGAACCGGCAGTCAAAAATCCGAACGACCTGTCAATAAAGGAAACATCGTTATCAATGGTCTTTGGAATACCTATGATGGCAATCCTGAGTCCCCGGCGCTTGACCTCCTCCCTGATGGACCGCGCCCCGCGCAATGTGCCGTCTCCGCCGATAGTAAATAGAATCCCGATTTTCATACGTTCCAGGGTATCCACCATCTCCGATATATCCTGAGGCCCGCGGGAGGACCCGAGGAACGTTCCGCCCAATTTGTTTATGTCGTCAACCAGTTGCGGTGTAAGCTCGAGAGGTTCATGACCATAACGGGGAACAAGTCCTTCAAAACCGTAAAGAAAGCCATATATCCTGTTTACACCGTAATGATGAAAAAGACTCATAACAATAGCCCTTATTACATCATTCAGTCCGGGGCAGAGACCGCCGCAGGTCACAATGCCGCATCTTAATTCAGCGGGATCGAAGAAAATCTTTTCCCTTGGACCGGCAACCTCCATGGCCGGAGGTTCTTTGCCGGCATTAAAATACTTTCTGATCTCTGCAGAATCACTGTGATATACAATGTGCTGATCATCGCTGATGAAGCGCATACCGGCAAGGGGCGACAATATCCGGCACTCGCCCAGATTCTCTATTCCGAAATCCAATGTGATATTTTCCATTAAAAAGACTCCTTATTGTTTGAAAAAGGTCGTTCCGATGCCGCGAAGGTCGCTCACCGCCTGCTTAACTCTCTCTGCCATCGCTGTTTCTGCCTGTGCCATGTAAGAACGAGGGTCATATGCCTTCTTGTTCCCAACTTCACTATCCACTTTTAAAACCCCATCATAGTTTTTAAACATATGATCAGCTACTGCCCTTGTAAACGCATATTGTGTATCCGTATCGATGTTCATTTTGACCACGCCGTAGTCAATTGCCTCTCTTATCTCCTCAAGCCTGGAGCCTGACCCGCCGTGAAAGACAAGATTGAAGCGGGCGTCTTTTCCGTAAGCCTTTTCAACGGCATCCTGACAATCTTTCAGGATCGAAGGCTTCAGTTTCACACTGCCGGGCTTGTAGACGCCATGCACATTGCCGAACGTTGCGGCAAGCAGGTAGCGGGCGCCCTTTACGGCATTCAACCGCCGGGCAACTTCGAGCGTATCTTCCGGAGTGGTATAAAGCCGTGCAGCGCCGCTGGCTTTTATTCCGTCTTCTTCCCCGCCGACTGCGCCCACTTCTATTTCGAGGATCAGTTCATTCTTATGGAAGCGCTCCAGTAACGGCAAGGCAATGTCGATGTTTTCTTTCAATGAAAGGGCGCTCCCATCGAACATATGGCCCGTAAAAAGGTTGGGCAGCCCCGCAGCCCGTCGTTTCTCCGTCTCCTCAACAAGAGGAATCACATAGCTGTCCAGCACATCGGCCTGACAGTGGTCTGTGTGGAGCGCCACGTAGATGGGGTAACGCGCTGCAACCCGGTGTACATGCCCGGCAATAGATGCGGCGCCGAGAGGCATGTTCTTCAGGTATGTACCGGAGGCATGGGCAGCGCCGCCGGTAGATATCTGGATGATGCCGTCGCACCGGCTCTCTGCAAGCCCTTTCAATACCGCATTAGCTGTCTGAAGCGATGTCACGTTAATGGCGGGGTAGCAGAAATGAAGTTCCCTGGCCCTGTCAATCATGGTACAAAATGTTGCGTAATCGGCTATCGGCATAAAAACCCCCTTTTAATTCGGTTCGTTTTGTCAAATCCACATATAAATCTTTTCTGGAACATGGATAAAGACTGATAAGGACGGATGTAAGATTACGGAACAGGAATTTTGATACACCGGCAATTCCTGTTCCATGCTCATGCTTCGCATATAAATAAACACACAATATCCCCCCGCCTGCATCCGATGTTATCCCTGTTAAAAAAAGATTTTTTTTACTTAAACAGTTGCGGTCAACTTTCCAGATAATAGTGCCTGACGGGCTTCAGGTCATTATCCAGTTCATACACAAGCGGTTTGCCTGTCGGGATTTCAAGGGCGGGTATCTCGTCATCAGGAATGTTATCCAGATATTTTACCAGACCCCGGAGGCTGTTTCCGTGCGCCGCTACAATTGCCCGTTTGCCCTGCCTGATAGCAGGTTCCATCGTTTCGTGCCAGTAAGGCAGAACCCTCGCAATGGTGTCTTTGAGGCTTTCCGTAAGCGGTATATCTTTTTCGTTGAGATTTTTGTACCTCGGGTCACGACCCGGCCAGCGTTCATCGTTTTTCTCAAGAGACGGCGGCGGAACATCAAAACTTCGCCTCCATATATGTACCTGTTTGTCCCCGAATTTCTCTGCCGTTTCCGCCTTGTTGAGCCCCTGCAGGGCGCCATAATGTCTCTCGTTTAATCTCCAGGAATTATACACCGGAATCCACATGAAGTCCGTCTCTTCAAGGATAATCCACAATGTAGCAATAGCCCTCTTTAAAACAGAGGTAAAAGCAACATCGAAGACATAACCCTCTCGTTTTAATATTTCTCCTGCCAGCCGTGCCTCTTCCGTACCCTGCCCCGACAGATCAACATCGGTCCAGCCTGTAAACCTGTTTTCCTTATTCCATTCGCTCTGCCCGTGCCTGATAAGCACTAATTTTGTCATGCTATTCTCCTGAAGGCTTACTTGATGCAATCCATTATAATATGTTCATGCAAAGTCGGCAATAAATTTACGTCATAACCTTTAATTTTTCACACTATAGTCATTCAATGTCTTCCTGTTTCGTGTTCAGCGTCAACTTATCTAAAATATTTATGGGCGCCAAAAAATACACAAAGCCCGACCCGTGACGCTTCTTGATGAACTGCATGTTTTCTGTGCTTTAGTGGAACTGCGGATACAGACTGCCTCGGAACCTGCGTCGGAGAAGAAAAAGCCGCCACAGGTATGAAAAAGGAAAAAGGGGTCGAGGGGGAAGAACAGGTGAGCGGGGAATAGTGAAGAGGCGAGGAGCAATGAGCGGGGAGATGACCGAAACCTATTGAATTCCCTTGACTTCAAACTGTCGTAATTGTAGAAAGTAGAAAATTCAGGCAGCATGTCCAATTGCTGGTTTTTAACCCATGGGGGGTATGTGAAGTCTGTCATAATTGAAAACCCGATCTTAAATTCAGCTTTCAAGGCGCCGGACCGCCATTTCCGTTTTACCGAAGAAGGCATCACTGATGAGATTGTTGATGCTCGCAGGGTCAGCGCCTATTTTATCCCCATAGCTCCGCCCAAGAAGAAAGGAAAGCAGGGCCACTTGCCCTTTGAAACTGAATGGACCCAGGACCGTCTCAAGGAAAACAAGTTCATCAACCGGGTGCGGGAGCGTGTAAGTATGTGGCGCGATGGGAGCTATGTGGGCGTCACACGAATGAGCGCGCGCCTCCTTGACTACTGGAACAACCCCGACCGCGAAAGGAAACTTTTTTTCTGTCAGATCGAAGCGCTTGAAACCCTAATCTATATAACGGAAGTAGCAAAGAAATATGGCGATACATGGATTGAAAATGAACTCAGAGAGGCAAACGAAAGCAGTAACCCGCAACTTTACAGAACAGCTTTCAAGATGGCTACGGGGAGCGGGAAGACTGTAGTCATGGCCATGTTCATTGCCTGGCACACACTCAATAAACTGGCCAACCCGCAAGACGCAAGGTTTTCCGATACCTTTCTCATTGTAACTCCGGGCATTACCATCAGAGACCGTCTCCGTGTCCTCCTGCCCAGCGATCCCCAGAACTATTACCGGGAGCGCGATGTCATCCCCGGCAACCTTATGGAAGAGCTTGGCAAAACGAAGATCATTATTACCAATTTTCATGCCTTCAAGGCCCGTGAACGGAACAACGCCGGCAGGCTCACGAAAAAGCTTCTCTCTCGAGAAAAAGAAAGCCCGTTTACGGAAACACCCGACCAGATGGTTCGCCGGGTATGTCGTGACCTGGGAACCAAGAAAAACATCATTGTAATCAACGATGAAGCCCACCACTGTTACCGCCGCCGCCCTGATGGTGAAGACATTAAGCTCACCGGTGAGGAACGTAAGGAAGCGGAAAAACGCGATGAAGAGGCCCGTGTCTGGATTTCCGGACTTGAGGCGGTAAAGAGTAAGATTGGCCTCAAGGCTGTCTATGACTTGTCCGCTACCCCCTTCTTTCTCAGGGGGTCCGGTTATCAGGAGGGGACATTGTTTCCCTGGGTGGTTTCCGACTTCTCTCTCATTGATGCTATCGAGTCCGGGATTGTAAAGGTGCCCCGCGTACCTGTTTCCGATGACTCCATGATGGGCGAATTGCCTACGTATCGTGACCTGTGGCCTCGTATCAGAAACGCCCTTCCGAAGAAAGGCCGAAAAACCGAGGCGGTTATCGGCGAACCCCATCTCCCCGTTGAACTTCAAGGCGCCCTCCACGCCCTTTACGGGAACTACGAGAAACACTATCGCCTTTGGGAGCAAAATGAGGAGGCCCGTTCAAAGGGGATCATGCCGCCCGTATTTATCGTAGTTTGCAATAATACGAATGTGTCGAAGCTCATTTTTGATTATATGGCAGGCTGGGAGAAGCTCCTTGCCGACGGTTCCACCGTCCTGGTGCCCGGCCGGCTTTCCATTTTCAGTAATGTGGCTGATGGCGGGTGGACATCGAGACCCAACACGGTCCTTATAGACAGCGAACAGATTGAGTCCGGCGAGTCAATGAGTCCGGAATTTAAGAAGATTGCCGCCCTCGAAATAGAGGAGTTCAAGGCAGAGTACCGGGCACGTTTTCCGGGACGAGACTCAGAGGGGCTTACCGATGAGGACCTCCTGCGGGAAGTAATGAACACGGTGGGGAAGCCCGGCAAGCTCGGCGAACAGGTGAAGTGCGTCATCTCCGTCTCCATGCTGAGCGAAGGCTGGGATGCAAACACTGTTACCCATATTTTGGGAGTACGTGCCTTTGGAACACAACTGCTCTGCGAACAGGTGGTGGGTAGGGGACTCCGGCGCATCAGCTATGCCACGGGCACGGATGGCAAGTTTGAGCCTGAATACGCAGAGGTCTACGGCGTACCTTTTTCTTTCATTCCCTGCTCCGGCTCAACAGCCAGCCCTAAGCCGGGTCCTCAGCCGACCCGTGTGCGGGCGCTGGAAGACCGTATCGCCTCAGAAATCACATTTCCCCGCGTCGCAGGCTACCGGTATGACTTGCCTACAGAAAGGCTTCTGGCTAACTTCAATGAAGAATCGAAGCTTACCCTGACAACGGCGGATATTCCTACGAAGATAGAACTTGACCCGATTGTTGGTGAGTCAAGCATCCACAACCTTGATGACTTGAAGCGTCATCGCGAGCAGGAAGTAGCGGTCTATATTTCCAAGATTGTCCTCGAACATTACTTCAGGGACGATGAGGACAATGTCCGGTTTTGGCTCTTTCCACAGATTCTTGCAATCGCAAAAGAATGGCTCAAGGGCTGGGTAGAATTGAAAGATGATACCTTTCTCCAATTACTGCTCCTTGTTGAATTTGCCCACGGCGCTGCGGAGCGGATATACAACACTATTGTCCGTTCCAACCAGGGTGAAAAAATCCTGAAGCCCATGCTTAAGCCCTATGATACGATCGGTTCGACCCGGTATGTGGATTTCGATACGATCCGGCCCGTCTACCGCACAGACCCGGGGAAATGTCATATCTCACACGTTGTGGCTGACACGGACACGTGGGAGCAGAAGATGGCCGCTGCCCTTGAAGACATGGCTGAAGTCGTTTCCTACGTGAAAGACCAGAACCTCGGCTTCACAATTCCTTACACGATGAATGGTCAGGAGCGGAACTACTACCCGGACTTCCTTGTCCGCATTGACGACGGACATGGCCGGGATGACCTGCTGAACCTGATTGTGGAGGTGACGGGCGAGGCGAAAAAAGACAAGGCAGTCAAGGTATCCACGGCGCGCACGTTATGGATCCCAGCCATCAATAACCACGGCGGTTTCGGACGCTGGACCTTTCTTGAGATCACCGATCCCTGGGACGCGAAGAACGCTGTGAGAACATTTCTGCGCAGATACACAGAGACGGAATAACTGAAATATGATAAAATATAATGCTGACGATGCTTTTAAGAACATAGTCAAAAGGGAGGTAAAATAACATGGCTCAAGCAGCAGATGATCTTTTTATCAGGATTCAGACTTTACCTGACATAGAAAAGTTGAGGCTTGTTGATGATATTTTGACACAACTGGACAGGCCCGATCCGGAACTGGACAGAATATGGGCTGATGAAGCTCGAAAGAGATGGAAGGCATACAAGGCAGGGCGAATAAAGACTGTCAGTTACAAAGATGTTATGGCGCCTCACCGCCGTTCATGAAAATCAGATTTCTCACCCCGGCTCAATGGGAAGTAAATGATGCCGTACAGTGGTACAACGACCAGAAGGTTGGGCTGGGTATAGAATTTCTTGACGAACTGGATATGGCAATCCGACGTATCGCTGCATTTCCCGAATCTTATCAAGAGATTGAACAAGGTCTTCGGCGTTGCTTGCTGCCCCGGTTTCCTTATGGGCTTATCTACGGAATCGATAAAAAAACTATCGTAATCGTTGCAATTGCGCATCTCCATCGGGAACCCCGATACTGGGCTGAGCGCCTGTGACAAAGACAACATTGGGTGATTTGTCGCTGAAGACCTTTTATGAACGAGGGTACAATGAAAAAGAAAAATAATATCGTATATCCCACGCCTGTTGAGACGCTGACCCACAAAGACAGGCGGGTCAATATCCCCACGGAGGAGTTGCGGGATTTTGTGGCAGACCAGGAGGCAAAACCGAAAACCATCCTCTATCCGAGAGACCCATCCCTCGATCCGCAGCTTGTCTGGAAAGGGAAAGACGAGCAGGACAGAGAAGACCTCGCTGTGCCTGCCGTGCCCATCTACATTCAGGAGAAGATTCATCCCAAGGCCATTATACAAAACGTCAGGAGCGAAGCCAAAAAAGGAAAACAGGATGGTCAGATGGCCCTTTTCGGCGACTTCAACGGCATTCAATTCGAGGAACTCATCGATTTCTACCACCACGATCAGAACTGGTCAAACAGGATGATCCTGGGCGACTCCCTTCTTGTCATGACCTCCCTTGCCGAAAAGGAGGGGCTCAAGGGCAAGGTGCAGATGATCTACATAGACCCGCCCTACGGCATCAAGTTCGGCTCTAACTGGCAGGTCTCTACAAGGAAACACGATATCAAGGATGGCAAGGCAGATGACGTTACACGGCAGCCCGAACAGATCAAGGCTTTCAGAGATACATGGAAGCTGGGGATCAGCTCGTATCTCTCATATCTGCGTGACAGGCTATTCGTTTCAAGAGAGCTTCTTACCGAGACAGGTTCTATTTTTGTTCAAATCAATTCTGAAAACAGTCATTTGGTTGCATGCCTTATGGATGAGATCTTTGGCAGTGAGAACTTTATTGCCAATATTATATTCCGCAAGAAGAGCTTACCTCTCGGTGCCAAACATCTGGAAACTATGCACGACCACATCTTGTTCTATGCGAAGAACAAAGATAATATAAAGTATCGGAAGTTGTTTGAGGAAAATGATGTGTCTCAAATATCTTCTCATGGCCCGTATGCATTGTTCCCAGATGGGTCATGGGTAAAAATCGATTCTTCGGAGTTCAAGAGTAAATCTCACCCAAAAGGAACTCAGTATTATCGCCTATTTTCTCTGATTGCGCCATCATACAGCAACCAGACAGATTTTATATTCGAATTTAACGGTGTCTCTTATTCTCCGCCGAGCAGAGGTGCGTGGGTTGTTGATAAAGAAAAACTTTCATTATTAGCCTCAGTAAGTCGTTTGCAGCCGGAGGGAAATAGTCTTAGCTATCGACTTTTCTATGATGACTTCCCTTATAAGAAAGTAACCAATTTTTGGTTTGAGACCGCTATGTCCTACGAAAAGATTTATGTGGTTCAGACGACCCCTCACGTCATTGAGCGTTGTCTCCTCATGACCACCGACCCCGGCGATCTTGTGCTCGATATTACCTGTGGTTCGGGTACGACCTCCTACATGGCCGAGCAGTGGGGCAGGAGGTGGATCACCTGCGACACGAGCCGCGTGGCCCTTGCGCTCGCGCGGACGCGCCTTATGTCGGGGAAATATCCTTATTACCTGCTTGCCGATTCTTCGGAAGGCGTACAGAAAGAGGCTGAGCTTACCGGCAAGATACCTCCCGATTATAAAACAGAATCTGATATTAAAAAAGGTTTCGTATATAAACGCGTACCTCATATCACCCTCAAATCCATTGCCAACAATCCGGACATAAAGTCGGGCATGACCCGTGAGGAGATAGACAGGGCCATCTCAAAACATGCAGACACGGAGACCCTCTACGACCAGCCCTATGAGGACAATAAACGTATTCGCGTTACAGGGCCGTTTACCATTGAAAGTCTCTCGCCCCACCGGGTAGCGGCAGCCGACGAAGAACTGCCTGAATCCGTGAGGAACGGTAAAAGAAGCTCCGGCGTGGGCCAGTTCGAGACCATGATCCTCGACAATCTCAGAAAGGCCGGGGTGCAGAATAGAATAAAGAATGAACGCCTGAAATTCGACCGTTTGGAGCCATACGCAGGAACATGGCTGCATGGAGAGGGAGAATACACAGACGCTGACGGCAAGACTCATCGCGTTGCCGTCTCCATCGGTCCGGAGCATGGAACAGTCGGGCCTGACCAGGTGAAAGAGGCGGCTAAAGAGGCTGTCCAGGGCGTGGGCTTTGAAATCCTTGTGGTATGCGGTTTCGCTTTTGACCCCCATGTGTCCGAAGAGGCCAAACGATACGGCAAACTTACCATTCTCATTACCAGGATGAACCCCGATCTTGCTATGGGCGACGAGCTGCTCAAAAAGACCGGCGCAGGCAATCTCTTCATGGTCTTCGGCGAGCCGGATGTTGAGATTAAGAAACAAAAAAACGGCAAACTTATCGTTGAGATCAAGGGCGTCGATGTGTACGATCCCACAACCGGCGAGATACGCAACTCCTCCACCGCCGACATTGCCTGCTGGTTCATCGACACGGAATATAACGGCGAAAGCTTCTTTGTCCGCCATGCCTATTTCACCGGCGCAGAAGAACCCTACGAAAAGCTGAAACGGGCACTGCGTGCAGACATAGACGAATCCGCATGGTCCGCCCTCTATTCTACCGTCAGCCGCCCCTTCGATGCCCCCTCTACCCGTAAAATCGCCATCAAAGTCATCAACCATTACGGCGACGAGGTATTGAAGGTATATCAAGTATAAGAAGGCAACCGATCGGCACAGATCGATTTTACGTTTCATTGATTTTATGCAAAGGTCCGATACTTTTTTGGGTAGCTTGGAGCTGAAAGAGAAGGGGCGATTAGGGATTGGGGTCGGACCAAATCCTTGAAAATATTGGATTATGGGTTATGGGTTATCTTAATCCTTTAATCCTTAACCCACTTTTAGGGCTTAAAGTGCTGTTTTTTGGGCAATATCTTCTGTTCATTCCCCTTCTTTCTCAACCTTTATTAAAATCTCAGTTACAATCTTTTCTGCATGGATGGGGGAATAGATGGGAATGTCTGCCTTGCTGAAATCTCCTTCATTGCGTGTCACTATGGCGTCTACACCGGAATGGCAGGCCGATGCATACAATACGGCATTCTCAAAGTCCTTGAATTCGCTGGCCATTGCCTTTTCAATAACCGCACGATTCACAGGAGCCACCTCAAAGATGGTCAGAAGTTTTTTGATTGCATCCTTTGCCGTCTCGGGCCCCATAGCTTTTGAAACAATATAATAGACCGTTGTGAGTGTTGTTCCACAGAGATAACTTTTGATTGCATCCTCCTCTGCTGCTGCAAAAAGGGCCGAGGCAGAATCGGCAAAAGGTTTCCTGTCCATGAGGACATCAAGGACTATATTGGCGTCAAACAGCAGCTTCATGAAACTTTTCCTCAAGATATTTCCGGTAATCCTTTTCATCAACGTTTGTTTCCTTGAGCAGTCCGCGAAGAGATGCCGTTATGGGAGGTGTTCTTCTCTCTTCGATAAAGTTTTCATCAAGGCTATTTTGCTTAACTATCCACCCAATTTTGCTGACAGCCACCCAGGAAAATGATGCCAGGGGATTGCAAGGTTATTGAACGGCATTTGCATCTCCTTGTCGACCCTGCATACCAACAAGCCCGTTTCAGACGCATCGTTTCCAGCCAGAGACTTGAAACGGTTAAGCGGCTCCAGGTGCTTCAAAGATGGAGTTGAAGTAAGTTTTATCTCTATGGGGTACATTTTTGCGCCTGCCCGAACGATTAAGTCTACCTCAAGGCCGTCGTGGGAGCGCCAAAAAAACACATCCGCCTTCATTCCCTTGTTTGCAAAAGCCTTAACTGCTTCGCATATTATCAGGCCCTCAAAGATTGCGCCGCTCATTGCGCCGGAAAGTGTTGAAATTGCATCCGGCTGCCTTGTCAGGGCACAGACAATGAGAGAATCAAGAAAATAGAGCTTCGGGGTTTTCACTAACCGTTTTCCATAGTTACTAAAATACGGGAGGAGAAAACAACAGAGATATGACGCTTCAAGAACAGATGACCATGACTTTATGGTAGGCAAAGATACTCCGCACTCTCTCGATAGATTTGCAGTGTTAAATGTCTGGCTGTGATTTGCTGCGCAAAGTCCGAGAAATAGCTCAAACAGCCTGATGTCTTTAATGTTTTGAAGCTGTCTTACATCGCGCTCAATATACGTTTGTATATAGGAACGAATCCATAAGTCCCTTTTTTCCGGATACAGAGAAGGCTCAGGGTAACCGCCATTCCATATAACCGCTTCCAATGACGCCCCGCCTTCTTTCATGCTTTCGGTCACACTAAACGGCAGAAGATCAAGTATTGCAATCCGCCCTGCAAGTGATTCGCTTACATGCTTCATCAGATGAAACTGCTGAGAACCGGTCAGCACCCATAGTCCCGGTGTATTTCTGTCGTTATCGATACGGATTTTGATATACGGGAATATCTCGGGGACATGTTGAACTTCATCAAGGATGACATGCCTTTTTGTGAACCTGTTTAAAAATCCATTGGGGTCAGACAGGGCAAAACTTCTTTCGAGCGGGTCATCAAGGCTGACATAGTCCGATGCTTCGCCTATTTCATTCAGTAAAAACGTGGTTTTTCCCGACTGCCTCGGGCCTGTCACCAATACCGAAGGGAAAGATTTTAATGCCTCTGCTAGTTTTGATGATAAGAGCCTGGATATATACATATTGACAATAATAAATTACAACTTTATATCTGTCAAGAAAAATGATTGAAACGAAAGGAAGCAATTGGAGCCGGACCAAATTCTTTAAAAGCAGTGTTGAGTGCTAAGTTTTGAGTTTTGAGTTGAAAACATCAATTTGTATAACACAAAACTTAGCACTCAACACCCAAAACTGTATTTCTGGGACTTAAAGTGCTGTTTTTTGGGGCAGTTTGTAACTTAAATTCCGTAATGTCCTGACCCCTTTCACCTTTCCCCTCTCACCCTTCATGCCATCCAGCATCAATCCCGAAACATCAGCGGAAGGTGGTCTGCTATGAGGTAGCCTTTTCGGGTGGGTATTATCCTTTCATTGCGAATTTTTACAAGGCGGGACTTTCTTAAGCGTGAAATGGTTTCATCGAATGAAGGCTTACCGCTTAAATCGCTCACGGCAACGCCACAATCAGTCCTGAAACCGAGGAACAAGCGCTCCAGTCTCAACTGTTCCGGTGAAAGCGTTTCTGCATCTTCTACGGGTTTTTCTCCCCGGGAGAGCGCCTCACAATATTTTTCCACAGACCTGTGATTCCACCGGCGCATGCCGGCTTTAAAAGAATGAGCGGCAGGACCAAGTCCAAGATAGGGTATGTGCTGCCAGTATTTCAGGTTATGGCGCGACTCGTATTTCCGGGCTTCGGCAAAATTGGATACTTCATAATGAATAAAACCTCTTGCTTTCAAAAATGATGATGTTAACAGAAAAAATGCCTTTTCTTCGCATTCACCTGCAAGGTGAAGCTTGCCTTCCGCCCATAATTGCCCGTATGGAGTTCTTTCCTCAAGCGTGAACTGGTAGCACGAAAGATGGGTCGGTCTGAAAGTCAATGCGTGCTCCAGTGTTTTCATCCAACTGTCTTTTGTTTGCCCCGGCAGTCCATACATAAGGTCTATGCCATAATTTTTAAAGCCGGATGCGTTGACAAGATCGACAGCCCTTTCTGCAACAGATGCATTGTGTCTTCTTTTCAGAAAGAGGAGTTCCTCATCATTGAAAGACTGGACGCCTATACTTATCCGGTTCACACCGAGAGAACGCCAGAATTCCAATTTATCCGCCGTAATATCGTCCGGGTTCGCTTCTATGGTAATCTCAGTATCCCGGGCAAGCGTAACATTTGTAAGCACCGCATTCATGAGGTCTTCCATCTGTTGATTGCCGAAAAGGGATGGCGTCCCGCCCCCAAGGTAGAGGGAATCAAAGACATCGTATTCCCCTTTATAAAAAGCCGCCTCTTTCTTCAAGGCATCAAGCCAGGGATCTATCAGCGAAAGTTCAGTTACAGAGTAGAAATCGCAGTAGGGACATTTGGTTTTACAAAAGGGAATATGGATATAAAGACCATCATTTTCCATAGTTAAGAGCAAAATGTAAATTAATAAATTTATAATTTATTGTAACTATTTGTAATTATTTGTAATTTATATAAGATACTACAATAATTTACTATCAGTTACCGTCTGTCACTCTGTGTCAGTCTTTAAAACTGCCATGAAGGCGCTCTGGGGGATTTCCACCGAGCCTACCACACTCATTCGTTTCTTTCCCTTTTTCTGTTTTTCCAGGAGCTTTCTCTTCCTCGTTATATCCCCGCCGTAGCATTTGGCGGTTACGTCCTTACGGAAAGGAGTGATTGTTGAGCGGGAAATGATTTTTCCTCCGATGGCGCCCTGGATGGCGATTTTGAACTGCTGCCTCGGTATTTCATCCCTGAGGCTGTCACATGCCTTTACCGCCCGCTCCCTCGAGCGTTCACGATGAACGATCATGGACAGTGCATCAACCTTTTCGCCATTTACAAGGATATCGAGTTTTACGAGGTCGCTCTCCCTGTAATCGATAATTTCGTAATCAAAAGAACCGTACCCCTGGGTAACGCTCTTTAATTTATCGTAGAAATCGAAAATTACCTCTGCAAGGGGCATATCGAAGGTAATTTCAACCCTCCCTGCAGTCGGATAATTGAGACGCGAATTCACCCCTCGCCGATCCATGCAAAGTTTCATCACCGCTCCTACATAACGCTCCGGTATCATGATGCTTGCCCGTATAAACGGTTCTTCGCCCTTATTTATTTCGGTCGGGTCGGGATAATACGTGGGATTGTCTACTGTAACGACATTCCCGTCGGTGAGAAAAAACCGGTATTGAACACTCGGTGAAGTCATGATGATGGACTGATCAAACTCACGCTCAAGACGTTCCTGGACAATCTCAAGGTGCAGCAAGCCGAGAAATCCACATCTGAAGCCCTGACCAAGGGCTGCAGAGGAATCCTTTTGATAAACGAGCGCTGCATCGTTCAATTTATATTTTTCGAGAGCTTCGCTGAGCGACGGATAGTCGTCGGAGGCAATAGGATAAATAGATGAAAAAACAACAGGTTTTACCTCTACAAATCCCGGAAGAAGACTTGGGGCAGGCATCGTATCGAGGGTAACCGTGTCCCCGATCCTTGTATCGCTTACCGTTTTTATACCTGCAATGAGGTAGCCCACTTCGCCGGCAGAAAGTTTTTTCTTCGGTTCCATTTTCAACTGGAAGATACCCACCTCTTCGACTTTGTGCGTTGTACCCATAGCCATGAGCCTTATGGTATCGCCCTGTCTGACGGTTCCGTCAAAGACACGGCAACTTACAATAGTGCCCCGGAAGGAATCATATTGTGCGTCAAAAATCAATGCGGTCAACGGTTTTTCAGTGTCCCCGGCCGGCGGCGGTATACGTTCCACAATCGCTTCAAAAATGTCTTCCACCCCTGTTCCTTCTTTTGCAGAGCAAAGCAAAGCCAGATCGGAGTCAAGGCCGAGCTCGTGCTCAATTTCATCCTTTACACGATCAATATCAGCGGAAGGAAGGTCTATCTTGTTGATGACAGGGATGATGACGAGGTTATGCTCCATGGCGGCATAGAGATTGGCGAGGGTCTGGGCTTCAACGCCCTGTGAAGCATCAACGAGGAGAAGCACCCCTTCGCATGAGGCAAGCGCACGTGATACCTCATAGGAAAAATCCACATGCCCCGGCGTGTCGATAAGGTTCAATTCAAATTCTTCGCCGCTTTTGCTCGTATAAGGCAGGTTAACCGTCTGGCTCTTGATGGTAATGCCTCTTTCACGCTCGATATCCATGTTATCCAGTATCTGGTCACGAAATTGCCTTGCATCAACGAGGTTTGCATGCTGGATGAGGCGGTCGGCAAGCGTGGATTTTCCGTGGTCAATATGTGCGATAATACTGAAGTTTCTAATTTGTTTCATAACGTTGATTTATTTAACCTATAATCAAGCCAAGGTAAACAGTTTTCAAACAACTCCGTTATTTTTTAGTTGTATAATCACCCCGTCTTGTTGGAAAATAAATACCAACGTTTATAATGAAGCAGCCCACACAGTGGGCGAGAGGGGAAGTCTCTTCGGGCCGGGGTACCCGCTTGCGGGTCGCGAAGAGGGGGCGACCGGGTACCCGCTTGCGGGTCGCGAAGAGGGGGCGACCGGGTACCCGCTTGCGGGTGTCCAGGTAATTGTTTGCAGGGAGGACTATCATGAGGATATATTTCTGGGGTACACGAGGGTCGTTGCCTGCCTCTATTTCTTCCGACGCTATAAAGAAGAAGATATTCAAGGTGGTCAAGGCGGCGAGCAGTCTCAGTTTTCACAGCGATGAAGAGATAGAAAAGTTCTTATACAACAGCCTTACCAACAATAAACTTCCGTTTTCTGCAATTGGAAGCTACGGCGCCAACACGTCCTGCATCGAGATTGACGGCGGCAATGAGTATGTTCTTTGTGATGCAGGTACAGGTTTGAGAGACTTCGGCGGTTATGTTTTAAAAACACTGGGCCAGACTCACCGTCAAAAACCCAATGTCTTCAATATTTTCATGTCTCATCTCCATTGGGACCACATACAGGGGTTTCCGTTTTTCACCCCTGCATATATGGCGGGGAATCATATCAATATTTACGGGATCCACAAAGAACTGGAAAAGGTCTTTATGACCCAGCAGGAAAATCCGTTTTTCCCTGTGCCTCTGAAATCCATGAATGCTCAGATTAAGTTCACCGTTCTGAAGCCTGAAAAAGAATATAAAATTGCAGGCCTCACGGTAAAGGCAATACAGCAGAACCATCCCGGCAATTCGTATGGCTACCGGTTTGAAAAAGATGGGAAGAGTGTTGTTTATTCAACCGATTCGGAGCATAAAGGGGAGGCATACGACGACGATTATGTTTTTCTTGATTTTTTCAGGGATGCGGACCTTCTCATTTTTGATGCCCAGTATTCCCTGTTGGACGCAATTTCCTTTAAGGAAAACTGGGGCCATTCAAGCAATATTATGGGCGTTGAACTAAGCGTAAAGGCCAACGTGAAGCGTCTGTGCATATTCCATAATGAGCCGACCCTTGATGATGAAAAACTTGATCAATTTTTGGATGACACAAGAAGATACTTAAAGATTTATGCAGAATCGTCCCCTCTTCAGATAGACCTTGCCTATGATGGGATGCAAATCGAAATTTAGGAGGCAAAGACAATTGATTACAGGAATAGGAAGTTTCCCTTTTACAGATATAGATGAGACTATAGATTTTATCTTTTCAACATCCCGGGAAATCCCGGTATGGCCGCAACTGCCGAAAAGGTCTCCGGAAGAGAATATGTACACTACATTCCTCGAAGGCGTACCCGCTGTGGTTATTGATAAGACTAAAGAGACTGCATATATAAACACCGAAGACACGCACGGGATAGAGCAGTTCTATGAGAACGTTTATAATGAAAACCTTGAGGCCTTCAGGATATCCGGGAAGGCGGCGCCGGGTTTCTACCGCTTTCTGGAGAGGCTTAAGGAGATAGAGGGCAGCGTCAAGTTTATTAAGGGGCAGCTCACCGGACCCTTCAGCATGGGACTGGGGTTGAAGGACGAGAAGGGCAAGCCGGTCATATATAACTACGGATATTTCGACATAATCAAAAAAGCGCTGCACATGAAGGCTAAATGGATGATCGCCGCCATAAAGGCAAGTTATCCCGGGAAAGAAGTCATAATCTTTTTCGATGAACCCTACCTGGTCTCTTTCGGTTCTGCCTATGTCTCAATATCGAAGGATGAAACGATTTCCCTTATAAACGAAGTGCTGGGCGGCATCGAGGCAAAAAGAGGCATCCATTGCTGCGGCAACACGGATTGGTCTGTCCTGCTGAATGCGGACACCGACATCATAAACTACGATGCCTTTAACTTCCTTGAGACTATCTTCTATTACAGGGAAGACCTCGCGAAGTTTCTGGAAAAGGGCGGCTGGGTATCCCCCGGTATCGTGCCTTCATCAGGGGAAGTATTGAAGATAACCCCGGGCGATGTTCTGGGCATATTGACAAAATTCAACACACTTGTGGACACTCTCAATCTGGCGAACAAGCCAAAGGACCGGCTCATAACAACAAGTTGCGGGCTCGGGAGTCTCAGTATCGAAGAAGCCCGCAGGGCCATGGAACTGCTGAAAATGTTCGATGCATGACGGCCGTTTAAACGGTTTGAACGGCTCAAGCTGCTTGAACGGTTTGAACCGTTATTTCAATGCGAAGCCACACCAGAAATTTTTCCGTTCTTTACGCACCAGTGATAGAGGATAAAAACAGGACAGCAAATCTTTTTCATTCCTTTTCAGAACACCCGAAACCAGAATAATACCGCCATTTGATAATAGTTTTCTGATATGCGGCGCGTAACGCATAAAGGTTTGAATATCGAGATTTGCAAGGATTATATCGAACGTGCCTTCAATATGATTGAGGTCGGCGCATATGAGTTCTATATTGTTTGTGTTATTGAGTTCAAGATTCTTTTTTGCGGAAAGAACGGCATCCATATCATTATCAACGGCAAGGATTTTCTTTGCTCCAAGCCGGTCCGCATAGAGAGACAAGATACATGAGCCGCATCCGATATCGAGAATTGATTTGCCCTCCATGTCTATTTGCCTCATGAGCATAAACATAAGCCTCGTGGATTCATGTCTGCCTGTGCCGAAGGCCATCCCCGGCTCAATGACGATATACTTTTTATTTTTTGCCTTTTTGTGCCAGGGGGCAAGTATTGTCACATCTTCAATCCTGATGGGCCGGAAGTATTTCCTTGTCAACTCTGTATAATCGACGGTTTTTTCATACTCAATACCGACATCTTTAACGGTTATATGCAGTTTTTTAAGATAATCAATGAATCCGGAAACATCAGGAGGATATGCCTTGATGATAATATCGTCACCTTTTTCTTCAATCCATATTCCATGGCCCGGAAGTAAGTTGTATATCTCATCGGGCAACAATTCTTCCGACCCTTTTTCGACCAGCACATCCACCCTGTAAATTTTTCTGTCGGCCTCAGCCTTTACATCTTCAGATGCCGACATGTCAGAAATTGATCCGTCATGCAGGCACGGTTTTGTCTCTTCATGCATGGATTATACTCCCCGTTACGGTTGCCCCGCCGTTTTTTAGTATCTTCAAACCGTTCATGCTGCCCGCAGGCGCATAAAAGATTGCGGATGCATAATTGTGTATTGTAAATGGCAATGATCCTTCTCAGGAAGATATCGTCACTGCCTGCAATAAAGATATTCCTTCTCCTTTGGGTGCTTTCCGGTATCCGCTTGTCGATGGGTTCTCCGGAGAAGGCAATTTTCCCGCCGATCCCGACATGGGGCAACTTCGATTCCCGGACGGGTCTATAGACCTTTTTCCCGTTTATCTTCAGGTATTTTGACAATTCCTTTGCAGATAGGATTTCCATTTTCCTCATTATATCGGAAAACGGGGATATATTGCAAATGATCGAAATATGATTATTATCTGCGGTATGTGGTAAAATATAAAGATGGTTAAGCTGCTTATTTTTATAATTATTACAGTAACGGTTTTTATGCCGTTTACTGTGCTAAGCAATGAAAGGACAAATATGAAAGATACTGCCGTATGGCCTTCGGGGGCAGCAGGCTGGAAGCTGTCCATGGCGCCTGAATGCTATGATTCCAAAACCACCTTCAAATACATGAATGGTGCAGCAGAACTCTATCTTGCCTACAATCTGAGGCAACTCACCGTATTGCGTTATGAAAAGCCCGGTCGGCCCTCGATCACAACCGAATTTTTTGATATGGGTTCTTCTGAAGATGCATTTGGCGTATTCTCCTTTGAACAACAGGATATTGACGCAGAGATAGGACAGGGATCGGAGTTTGGCGGCGGCCTCCTCAGGTTCTGGAAAGGGAGGTATTTTGTAAGTATATACCCTGAGGAACCGGGCAATGATGTCGAAAATGCAATTCTCGATATCGGGAAACAGCTATCCTCTGTAATAAAAGAGACCGGTAATACCCCAAGGCTTCTTGCATATCTTCCGGACAAAGGATTTACCTTTACGGGAAAAAAGATCTGGTTTATAAGAAGCCACATCCTCCTCAACCAACGTTTTTTTATTTCCCATCAGAACATACTGAGTCTGTCTACCGACACAGAGGCTGCTTTGGCAAGATATGATACGGGCAAAGAAAAGGTATATTTTCTCCTCATACGGTATCCGTCGCAGGTAAGGGCAGAAGCGGCACTGTCAAGCTTCGTGAAGTCATACATGCCCGATGCTTCGCAACAGGCTTCTGTGAAAACAGAGAACGGGAAATGGACAAAGGCAGGGCAGTTGAAAGAATTCGTTTTAATAGTTTTTGATGCACCCGATGAACTCCTCGCTGAAAGGCTTTTGAAAAAAACTATTAATACTTTGAGCGGTAAAAATCCGTCTCTCAGGGAGTGAGCAGGCAGTAAAGGGCAATGTATGGCAATTGGCTGTAAAAAGCAGTGAATTACAAGCAGTTGCTGCAAATTACGACAGTTTTACGGAGGCAACATGAAGGAGAAAAAGGTAATTACCCGTCGGGACTTTCTCAAAGGGACTACAGGACTTCTCCTGTCGGGCGCCCTGGCTGCTTCGTATCCGCAGAAGTTGCAAGCGCAGTCCACAGCCCGGGTCATTATTGTCCGCAGGGCGGATGTATTGGATTCCCGCGGAGGGATTAACGCAGGCGTGCTGCAATCCATGCTCGATGAGGCGGTACAGGCCCTTACCAATAAGGAAGAACAGCTCGCCGGCTGGAAGTCACTTTTTAATAAATCGGACATAGTCGGCATCAAGACAAATGCCTGGCATTATTTGCCTACACCAAAGGAACTGGAAGAAGGGATAAGGCGGAGGCTCATTGACGTCGGCATCAACGGGAAAAACCTCTCCGTTGACGACCGCGGCGCGCTGGATAACCCCGTGTTCACGAGCGCCACTGCGCTGGTTAACGTCCGCCCCGTAAGGACGCATCACTGGTCAGGCGTAGGCGCCTGCCTCAAGAATTACATCATGTTTGTGAGGCCCCCTTCGTCCTACCACGGCGATGCCTGCTCCGACCTCGGAAGGATATGGACCCTGCCGATAGTAAAAGACAAAACCAGGCTGAATATCCTCTGTGCGCTTACGCCGCAGTTCTATGGACGCGGTGCGCATTATTTCGACAGGCGCTATGTCTGGCCATACAAAGGGCTTATAGTCGGGACCGACCCGGTGGCCGTCGATGCCGTCGGGGCGGAATTGCTGAGATTGAAGCGCATAGCCTTTTTCGGTGAAGAAAAGGCCCTCGACGTACCGCCGATTCATATCACAACAGCAGACAGGAAATACAAACTCGGCGTAAGCGACCTCAACAGGATTCGGATCGTAAAACTCGGGTGGACAGAAGAAATACTCATCTGACGGCAAAAAGTATCATCAGGCAACCGCCGGCGAGGCCGAGTGCCCTTTCATACATTAATACCGGTATCAGAAGTCAATTTCATTTGATAAACCCAATACAAACGCATTGCTATAGCCTATTGTATAAATCGGGATAAATAGCGGTCTTCATGTCGGGCTATGCACAAGGTTGATACAAAGAGAGGGGAAGCAACCCGGTTGTTGCTTCCCCTCTTGCTCCCCCGCAGATATTCAACCTAAATGTTTTTAAATTTTACATGCCATTCCCTTTTTTGTCGGTGATATTAATCACATATTTTGAATAATATTTAGAGCCGGCAAGGGTCATGTACAAGGGAACAACCTGCCAAGTTTGTCGCCTTATGCCTTTCCGATCTCCCGGTATTCAGAATGCCCCGCCCAGACTGCCCGTATAGCCGGTAAGTTCGGCGTATCCTTCAACGGTAACGGGCTTGTTCCCCGATGTCCCTTTGCCTTCAACGGCCCCTTCCCAGTATGTGATGCCGGTCGAAGCCCCGGTTATGAGCTCCTGGTTTGCAACAGGCGGGGCAATGGTGATGTCTATCCCGGCTGACGGAATGCACATGCGCCACTTGCCCGGATATATCCCGCCTGTTTCCGGACTTTTCCATTTTTCAAGGACATAAACCTGTGTATCCGAAAGCTTCAGGTGTCCGGACGAACCTTTCCTCTCTACGAGTGTGCCCGATGATGCAGCCTCAATGCTGCCGTCTTTCTTTCTGATGAAATATACCATCAGGTCTCTGCCGTCGGAAAGGTGGATCCCGAACCAGTCCCATCCGACCTGTTCGGATGTAAGTTGATTGGAACCAAACTCCTGGTCAAACCAGCTCACCCCCCTGACATTAACGGGCTCACTGTTCAAGGGTGTTTTTATGCTCCCGTTGGTTTTGAGGTCTGTAAATGAATAATAATACGATGATTGGCCTTCCGCGGGCCCTTTTCTGCTCAACCCGTTATGGCCATGTAGAACAAGAGGCTTTCCGGGGTTGAGCGTAAGTTTAATTTCCATCCCCTTATGCCGGGCATTGAGATATATAACACCTTTTTTCATATGTGCAGACCAGTCCAAAACCCGCACGTTCATTCCCTTCGGATTTGCATGGGCAAGGCCCGGACCGGTCCGTGAGGTACGGTCCGCATGCCGGAACCGGTTTTTTCCGAAATCGGTCAATGCAAAATGCGCAAGATAGACATCCCGGACCGCCCACAGGTTGTCCTTGCGCAGTTTTGAGTTTCCGGCCTCAGCGTTATTGATCCCCTGCCTGAAAAATGTAAGTTGATACCCGTATCTATTACCGGCTTCATCCGCAAGGTTCCCGGTAAAATACCACCATTCAGTCCTGTATTCCGGATGACTTCCGTGGTCTCCCGGAAAGGACCATGCCCTCCCGCCTACCGCCTGTTTCCAATCGGCAGCGAAAGAAGAAGGTGAAAGGTGAAAAGTGAAAAGTGAAAAGAGCAGAGCAAACAACGCAAAATGCGAACCGCAAAATGCGAACCGCGAAACACGAAACGCGCATTTATTACTTTCGCATTGCGCAATTCTGAATGCACACTTTTTTGTCCGTGACTGGCGACTGACAACTGACGACCGGCGACTGATTTTCATTCTTCCCTTATCTGCATCTGCGGATATGTCCTGTAAACCTTCCATATCGGGTAGAGACACGCGGCAACACTTGCGAGGATGGCGGTCAGGAAGGCAACGATGTATGGATTCATGCTGAAGTGATAGAAGATCGTCCAGTTAAAACTCCTGAGGTTAATAACCTTTATCAGGATGACAGCGAGAACGGTGCCGGAAAAAATACTCATGAGAAAGCTGATAATACCCATGCCGATCCCTTCCATAAGGGTTATGCACGCAATCTGACTTGTGGAAAAACCAAGGGCACGATAGATGCCGAACTCCCGCTGACGCTCGACAAATAAGGTCATCAGCGCCCCGGCAATACCGAAAAAGGCTATAATAGTGGCAAGGACGCGCATAGATCGGGTCACAGCAAACGTATTGTCAAAGACGGATAGGATTTTATTGTGGAACTGTTCACGGGTTGACGCAGGGAGTCCCCGCGCATTAGCCCTTTTCCGGACCTCATCAATGATTTTCTGTTTCTCCTTGCCGGAGGCATTGGTGAATATGCCGAGGCTGTTTATGGTACGGTCGTTAAACAGCTTTATAAATGTTGACCGATCCATCATTATGACGCCGTGTTCGCTCGAATAATCATAAAATACCGCGGTTATCGGAAGCGTTACCGTGCCGGAAGCGCTTTCAATGGATACAGGGCGGCCCTCGCCTATGTGAAAGCGGCGGGCAAAGCTTTCCGAGATAATAACAGAGCCGTTTTTGACCGGTTCCCAGTTCTCATCCCCTCCCTTAACCCATCCGAAACGTGTAAATTTTTGAAGAACAGAGGCGTCTATGGCGGTGATGTAAGCAGGGATGTTCCTGTAATTGATCTGAATATTTCTATATACGTCAATACCGTCAATGCCCGGCATTTTACGAAGCTCTTCATAGAAATCCAGGGGCACATTCACATCCCCTCTCGTCGAAATATATACCTCCCCCCTGAGCTGGCTGTTCATCCACCAGACAAGAGATTGCCGGAAACTGTTGATTAACGAACCGAGTCCGATAGACATGGAGAGGGCTATCATAAAAGCCGCAATTGCAACAGATGTACGGTTCATATTCAACCATATGTTTCCGGCAGCAATTTTTCCAACAACCCCGCCGATTGATGAAAAAAACCTTTTAATCGAAGGAATGGTAATCATCAGCATCAAGCCGGTCATCAGGCTCACACCGAGGAGAAACACAAAGGTGCCTGCAAAACCGATATATACATGCAGGAAAGACAGCGCGAGCAGCAGGGCGCTCACCAGGATCACCCCTGCGCCGATCAGGGAAACGTTTTGAACGGTTTTTGCGCTTGTCCTGTGATATATGCGACCGCGAAGCGTTTTAACCGGCTCAACACGGACAAGCTCGATCATCGGTGATATACCCCCGAGAATGCTTGCGAAGCATCCAAGCATAATTCCGGCTGCAAGATTCCACCATGACCACGAAAGGGGCGAGGGATGCAGGAAAAAATAGAGACTGCTTATGGTGTTTCCCACAAGCCCGGTAAGAAAGCGGCTCAAGAGATAGCCCAGGATCCCGCCAAGAGCGCCGCCTATGATGCCGAATAAAAGTATTTCCGAAAAAAACGCCCCGAGGATCTCGTGACGCCGGGCGCCAAGACTTCTCATGATCCCGGCATCCCTTCTTCTACTGACAACGGTAAACATGGCCGTGTTGTAAATAAGAAACATACCCACAAAAAGGGCAAGAAGAGATGATGCATGGAGGTTCAATCTGAAGGCCTGAAGAAGCGCCGTAAAGGTCTCCCTGCGCTGCCGGTTCGACTCGACCCTGAAACCGGTCTTCCAGCGTGAACAAAATGCCGTTTCATCGTTCAGGATAAGGTCGATACGGTCAATATAACCGTTCATATCGAATAGTTTCTGCGTATGGCCTATGTCCATTAAAATAAGCGGTTCGCCGGAGGGGTTCGGAAAGACGCCGGTAACCGTAAGATTTCCCTTTGATGTTTCAAGCGTGCTGCCCGGGGCCAGTTTCAATGCTGCTGCAAGATTTGTATCTATGAAAACAGATCTGTCATCAAGGAGAAAATCCAATAATATCTTTGTTGACGCTTTTTCTTTTATTCTATCGGCAACATCAGCTATCTCAGGCCTGACACTGCGGTCAAGGAAGGGATCAATGCCAAGAATGCGAATAAGATCGCCATTATCCAGCCTTACCCTCCGGTCGATGACAGGGGCAAAAAAATCTACAGAAGGGTCATTCATAATTTCTGTAAGGAGTTTTTCGTCCATTGATCCGGCAGGACGCTCTATCAGATGGGTGGCTTTGCCCCTTAAAAATTCAACGGCCTGGTTAAAACTTGAAAGGGCGGATTTTGCAGAAAGCGTCATGCCCACCACTGCTGCAACGCCGCAGGCAATACCGAGCAACTGGAGAATGCTGAGGCTTCGCCTGCGAAAGAGATATCTCAGAAAGGCTATTACAACTATTTTCACAAATCAGGTCTCTCTTTCAAAGATCAGGCTTTCCGCAGGATTTTTCTTCGGTTATAATGCCGTCCTCCATCTTGAAAACCCTGTCGGCATAGCGGCATGTATTGGCGGCATGGCTTACCATAATCAAAACAGCCCCCAGTGTGCGGCAGCGGGATACAAGGATGTCCAGGATCTGAATGCCGGTAGCGGTGTCGAGGTTGCCTGTCGGTTCATCGGCAAGAATGATGGCAGGTTTTTTGACTATAGCCCTTGCTATGGCAACCCGCTGCTGCTCCCCTCCTGATAATTCATGGGGGAAGCGGTGCCCCTTCCCCTGAAGATTGACTGCCTGCAAGGCCTCAAGGACATTGTCCGGATTTGATTTCCCGGTAAGTTCAAGTGAGAAGAGAATATTCTCAAAGGCGGTGAGTGTGGGAAGGAGGTTGAAAAACTGAAAGACAAAACCGAGACGGTTTCTCCTCAACTCGGTCCGCCCCTTTTCTCCCATCGTCTCAATATTCCGGCCGTCTATCTCGATAAAACCCCTGGTAGGTTTGTCTAATCCTGCTATGAGGTTGAGGAGTGTCGTCTTCCCGGAGCCGCTTTTTCCGAAAAGCGTCAAAATTTCCCCGGGCATTACCTCAAGGCTGGCGCCGCGAAGGGCAATCCCGTCCTGCTCATCGTTTGTGTAATATTTCCAAAGGTCGTGAACCCTTATAACCGGTTTCATGGAACAGTCTTATCATGTATCGGCTTATGAAGGCTGATTTTTTTAATATTCATCGAATATCCGTTGGATTTCTTTCAAATCGCTTGTCTTTGTGAGGGCAAGCATAAGTAATATACGAGCTTTTTGAGGATTGAGAGAGCCTGATACGATGAAGCCGTACCGGTCATAATCGCCGTAAGGAGTAACAATCCCGCTCCCCGTACGGGAGGCACGGACAACCACAACGCCTTTCCCGGCAGCATCCTTCAAGGCATCTTTTGTTAAGGGAAAAATACTTCCATTCCCGGCGCCGGCATGTACAATGCCTTTTGCACCGGCTTTCACCGAAGCGTCTGCAAGGTCCCTGTTCCCGTCGGCATGCCCATAAAGGATGTCTACACGGGGTAAGGATGTAAGCCCCCGGATGCTGAATTCCGATCTCAGCGTATGTCTTTTACCGGATTCCTGAAAGAAGTAAACCTTATTATCAAGGATGTAGCCAAGACAACCGAATTCCCGCGACGAAAAGGTCTCGACACCTGTTGTGTTTGTCTTTGCAACATCCCGCCCGCCGTTGATCCTTTCATTCAAAGCAACCAGGACCCCCTTCCCTTTTGCCTCTTTACTTGAAGCAAGTGCAACGGCGTTGAGAAGATTCAGCGGGCCATCTGCGCTGACAGCAGTGGAGGGACGCATAGAACCGACAATAACAACAGGCTTTTCACTTTTTACCACAAGGTTCAAAAAATAGGCCGTTTCCTCCATGGTATCCGTTCCATGCGTAACAACAACGCCATCCACTTCTTTGCGGGACAATAGATCATTGATACGGTTTGCCAGTTTCAACCATATCTCGTTGGTAATCCGGGAACTGTCGATATTGGCAATCTGTTCGCCCGTTATTTTTGCTATTTTGTCAATACCGGGCACGGAACTTATAAGGTTTTTTACATCAAGGACACCCGCCTTGTAATCTTTTGTTTCTGCGGCTGACGGTGCAACACCGGCAATGGTTCCCCCTGTTGCAAGTATGACAATATTCGGCAGCACAGGGGCATCACCGGCAATCAGGTATACAGGAAAAGATAAAAAGGCTATACATGCGTAAATAAATAATAATTTTTTCATCCCTGTTGGCCTCCTTTATATGAATATTGAAAAGAATATCAGACAATATGACGATAAAACAATTAAAAACTGCACAAGGACATCATGTATCGCTCAACCCTCCCGGTAAGCTATGGTTGTTGTCAACCACATAATTTATAGGCTTCATTATTTTTGAATTATACACACTTATATCCGGAAAAACGGGAAGTTCTTTTATCTCGCCCCATCGTTTCAGGCATACGACGGCAACACGGCTTCTCAACGCCGATGCCGCCCTCGTCACTATCCGGGACCTTTTGGGACATGGGCAGATTACCACGACACAAAGGTACTGCCGGGTATCGAATCTGAAGGTGCAAAGGGACTACTGCAAGGCTATCGAGATCGTTATGCAACGTAATCGGTCAAGTGAAAATGATGGGTTTGAATCGGATAAAAAACGGATAAGGGAAAACAGGGTGTAAGTAACTGATATTAAAATATAAAGCAGGCTATGTTATGTATAGTGCCTACAAGGCAAGCATAGGGATATGCCGCAAAATTTGACGATTATCACATAAAAGCGTTCCAGAATAAGGCCTCTACCAATTACACAGATAAGGGCCATGTTAATCCTATAGAGGTTGTTTGCTGATTCAAGTACTTTACCTGCCCGGTTTTATTTTAATCCGGCAAACCCTTCCTTTCTCAGGGGTGGGGAGAAGCAAAACCGGCAATGCTGTAGAAGGGCTTGAATATATTGCCATTGAAGGAACTCAATAATTATATATCACGAGTACACAGTGCCCCCACAACGAGGCATACTGCCCCGTGCTCTTTTTATTCTGCCTTCTTCCATTCCTTGTCCGGATCGAATATTTTCATCGCCTGTACGATCTTTTCCGTCGTTTTCCCCAGATTCCTCTCATAAACCACACCATCCTGATTCACCATAAAAGTCATAATCCCGGAGCTTCCATAACGGGCAGGATAGGCCACAAGGGCAAAACCTCCAACCATCCTGCCGTTGACCACATAGTCGTAAGCTCCTCCCGGAGCGTTCTTTCCCTGGGACGTAAGGATCTTGTAGTAGTAACCATGATAGGGTACAGGTTTGTCATCGAGTCCCGTTGCAGCATAACCTTCCTCCCTGGCGGCCGCAAAGAAAGGCCCCATAGGGCTCAACTCCTCACCTTCCTTCGTCTCCCAGTAAAGGCCGTCTTTCTTTCCTGGCTCGCTTACAAACTTCCCGGCGTATTCTAAAAGCTTGTCTCCATCGCGATCCTTGAGCGCATATTCCCGCTGGGCATCCACATAGGCCATACATACCCGGATGACATTAAGCTCATTCTTTCCAATCCTCCTGTTAATGATCTCTTCCTTGCCTTCTTTGGTGTGGAAGAACCATAATTTACCCTTCTTCACAAGAGGGATGGGAAGAGGCCAGTCTTCGTTTCCGACATAAAGTATTGCCTTTTTGTCTCCTACCTTCTCCAGTTTGTTCTTTGCCTCATAGGACCTTAAGAAAAGTTCACGACTTTCCCTATCGGCAACCTCGTCGCCGGAAAAAATAAGATCTTTGCTCCCACGTCCTAAGATGGCCGCGAGCATTTTTTGATCATTACTTTTTAATGCGCTGACCACAGCTTCCACCGCACCTTCAGGAGACGAGAAAAACTTCTGTCCGGCAGCCGCAGCATTGGCAGGTGGATAAATAACCAGGAGGGTCACCACGAGAACGAGGATAATCGCCGGGGTGAACCAATATACCGAAATATGTTTCTTATATGAAGCCATGTGAATCATATGTTATTCCTCCTCAAGTGGATATTTGTGAGTGGTTCCGGCGTCATTCTCATCGAGGGCGGCCTCCGCCGGGACGACCAGCATTTGCACCGCTCGGCTGGCTTGTTTTCGCACCACCGGGGCGACTTACGTTTGCACTTCGGGGCGTTGGACTGGCTTTCGGGGTGGCCACAGTCCGGCGGCTCGCAATGCCGCGGTCACTCTGTGCCTTCACCTCACGGCCGGTGCTGCCGGCATTGCCGAGGACGGTGGGCGCTTTCTGCTGTTGCGGTGCCTGAGCTTTCTGCTGTTGCGGTGCCTGACGTGCAACAGTGCTCCTGTCTTTCTGTGCCGGCGGCTGTTTAACCCCTGAAACATCCCTGCGCACCTGCGCACTTCCCTTGTTCCGGGGCTGTGTTGACATTCCCGTAGTGTCCGGAGTATGGCCTCTGACGTCACGTCTCGCATCAGGATTGCCTTTAGGCGCTTGTCCGTACCGCTGGGCCACATTATTATCCCTATATACAACGCCTTTACGGTGAACCGGGTCATGCTGCCACGTGCCATGGCCCCCACCGCCATACCGACCGGCATACACGTTGCGATTTATATAGCGGTTGTTGACATATGTGTTCTGGTATATATTGACAGTTGCACGATGGTGACCCCAGTCAAAACCGCCCCACGCATAGCCCCAGGCTGCCCCTATAACTACGGCCAGCCCCAGGGAGATGGCGGCGCCCGTTATTACTGCTCCCACCGGATAGTAACGGTAGGGAGGATAGGCAGGATACCACCAGGGACCATATACGACCATGGGGTCGTAGGCGGGCACGTATACAACCTGCGGGTTGACTGGCTCAATCACAATAGTCTGGCCCTGTGTCACCACCCTTTGCTGATTTGTGTTTTGCAGCGTACCTTGGGCCTGCGCTGCCGCCCTCAGTTTCTGAACCGTGGCCATTACCTGATCTTCCTGGCTTAAGAAGGCGTCACCCAGTCTTTGCGTCCAGTCGAGTTTCTGGTCCATCATCCCCAGCACTGAGGGGAAATTCACCAACGATTTGACGCTCGGATCCCAGTCCTGCTGGTCCAGGGCAGCAGCGAACCGGTCTCCGCTCAAATTTCGGTTTGCTGCGGCCCAACGATCTGCCGCAACAACCTCCATTGGATAGGTGGCAGCCATCAGTACCTGGACGAGCAGTGAGTCCGGGTAGAGTGCAATCGGGGCGAGCATCTGGTCTAACTGCTCCTGCCTGAACACAGGAGACGCACCGCTGCTCTGGGCAAAAACACCAGGAGGCGCTGCCATAAGCAGAACAAGTAGCCATACCAATGTCCTAATACATGTTTTTGTGGTCATCGTTTTTCCTCTTTTTCACGTACCACTCCCTGAATCGTCACACGGGGTAGTACGGATTCGTCAAATCCACTCCAATCTTTCTCTGACTTAGTTTAATCAACCCAGGCGCTACTTTCCCTCCACTGCCGCGGCAACTGCCTTGGTCAGATTCTCAGCCTTAGGGTTAGTGACCGTTCTCCGGATAAGGATATCGGTAGGGGTAAGCTTCTTTCTATGATAATAGGCTTGATTCAATCCGTTACGCACCTTTACAAGGGCTCCATCAAGTGCAATTCCGCCAAACAACCCTTTTGAACTGGCAAAAGCGACAATGTCCGCGCTGAGGTTGGCTGTTGAAGCTGCTGCTCCCATACCGACCGGCCCGACGGCAATACCGGCATCCACGCCGAGTTTGGCGCTATTCCCGAGGAGCGCTGTGATACCCCGGTCGGTCATGGCAAGGAGTATTACTTCAGAGGCCTCACCGCCTGCCTGAAAACCAAAACTTGCCTCGCCGATCGTGTAAAAGGCAGGTCCTGCCCAGGTTCCCGTTTTCCTGTCACGGACCACGAAGACTCCGCTGCCGCCGGAGACGCCAACGACAAAAGCCCCTTTAAGAATCTGGGGGACAATGAATACGCCTCTCGCATCCTTTAAGAGGTTACGAAAAGCCTCCATTTCCTGGGCCTTGACAAAGTTCTCCAGGGTCATATGTGCCTTATCTACAAGTTGTGCGCTGTCCTTGGCATCATCTGCCCATGCCGGAGACGTCATTCCGGAAACAGCTAAAAGTAGTGCTCCCATGAGCAAACCTCTTACAATCCGGTTACCACATTTTTTTGTCTTCATATTTTCTCCTTTTTTTGATAAATCCTTTTTAGCTTCTTATAGTAAACATATCAAGGTTTAAACAGTTTTTTAATGAATTCCGCCGGACAACGCGCCAAGCGGCATTAACATCATGCTCACTATTTCAAGCCTGGTGAGCGGAAGGTATAAATTGACTTCCGTACTCTGTCCTGCCTTGCTCTCCATTTTTATTCTCCCGTGATGCTGTTTGATAATGCGGTAAGCTATGGCAAGGTCCAGACCATTAGCATCTGTTTTTGTGGTAAAGAAGGGCTCAAGTATTTTCTCCTTTATCTTCTGGCCTACGCCTATATCTGCTCCTGCAAGGGAAATAAACGCGCATGCGCCTATTATAGAGTCGTCGCCATTAATCAGAGATTCAATTTCAAAATTGACCTGATTGACGGTCAGTGAAAACTTGCCGTAACTAGGCACTGCATCCATTGCATTTTCGATAAGATGAGTCAAGGTTTCCCTCATAAGGGCCATGTCTGCCATGATCTTCAGGTTCTTTTCTAAAAGCGTTATTGTTAAGTCAATATCCCCTTTCACATACTGCGGCAACACACTCTCCACCGTTCTCACAACCTCGTCGAGATCCGTCTCTCTCAATCTAAACCTCCCATTGAAGTTGAAGGCAGGGAGGATTTTAACCTGGGGTTGTTTCTGAAAACTTTCTATCATTTTACACCTCCAAAGTTACTTTATATGTCATACCCATATAACGTAGTTGAAACTGCCGAATTCATTTGTCCATTGTTCCGTAGCGTCCGGATCATCATGTCATACGCCATCAACAACAAAGCGGTATTATATGCCCCTGGTTCCATGTAGACAGTCCCTTTCCGCATACCATTTCCCATGCTCGATTTGATACGTTTTCTTTTCATTGTTCAGGCTTATCTATGAAAAACTTTATAAGGTCGATGGGGAGAGGAAATACAATGGTGGAATTTTTCTCTGTCGATATTTCAATCAGCGTCTGCAGGTAACGGAGCTGAAGCGCCATCGGGTTTTTGGAGAGTATATCCGAGGCTTCAGAGAGCTTTGTAGAGGCCTGATATTCACCTTCGGCGCCGATAATCTTCGCTCTTCTTTCCCGCTCGGCTTCGGCCTGTTTTGAAATAGCCCGCTGCATCTCCTGCGGAAGATCCACGTTTTTAACCTCTACGTTCGATACCTTGATGCCCCATGATTCGGTATGGGTATCCAGTATCTCCTGCAGCCTCTCGTTGATCTTTTCCCGGTGAGAAAGAAGGTCGTCAAGCTCTGCTTGGCCCAACACACTCCTGAGCGTTGTCTGGGCAAGCTGGCTCGTTGCGTAGAGGTAGTTTTCAACATCAATGATAGCCTTTAAAGAATCGATTACCCTGAAAAAAACAACAGCATTTACCTTAATGGTAACGTTATCCTTTGTGATTACATCCTGCGGAGGGATATCAAGCACCACAGTCCTGAGGCTTACCTTGACCATCCTGTCGATAACAGGGATAAGAAGAATGAGCCCCGGTCCCTTGGGCGTTCCGAGAACCCTCCCGAGCCTGAATATAACGCCTCTTTCGTATTCCTTTAATATCTTTATTGCACTTCCAAGGAAGAAAACAACTACTACCATTACAAACAGATAAACAGGTATCAGTGATATCATGCAGAGCCTCCACAACAATTATTTTCCAACGTTCTCCATAATGAAATCCGTTCTCTTTTCCTACAAGGATCTGTGAAATCCTGCGCCGAATACTTTTCTGAAGTGGAACCCGTATACCAGGTACTGTATTGCCATGGGCAGGAGCAGCGGGCGTCTGAACAAAGACCATACAACGAGTTTCCAGTAATAGAATCGCGCCCTGTCTTTTATCCCCAGAATGACCAAAGTTTTGAATGGCGCGTCAAGATAGTGGAGATTATACCGGATATACCGAAGATGGAAGTGCCGTCTTCTCTTTTCCAAGGGTTTATACTCTTTGAGAAACGTCTTTACCCGCTCGTAGTATATTTTTGGTGAATAGATACCATCGAGTACTTCTTTGTAACCCTCCACAAGCCTTTCATAGCCCATCCTGGGAACAATGTTTGTGGAGAAATCCGTATTATCGCCGGAAATATCCTTCACCAGCCGGCCCTCTTTGGAGAGCCGTTCATAGAGCCGGCTACCGCTTGGCGCATTAAGCATGCCCACCATGGCGGTCACGATTCTGCTTTCCTGGATGAACCTTATCTGTCTTTCAAACGTTTCGGGGACATCGTTGTCGAATCCTACGATAAAGCCTCCCCGAACGCATAAGCCGAGTTCCTGAATGCGTTTCACGCTGGCAAGAAGATCACGGTTTGTGTTCTGGAATTTATTGCATTCCTTGAGAGACTTGTCGTCCGGTGTTTCAATCCCCACAAAGACGCCCTCAAAGCCGGCCCGAATCATTTGTCTGATCAGATCCTCGTCGTCGGCGAGATTGATCGATGCCTCGGTTGCCAGATCAAACGGGTATCTTCGTCTCTTCATCCAGTCGATCATAGCAGGCAAGACGCTCTCTTTGAGTATCTTTTTGTTGCCTATAAAGTTATCGTCAACAAAAAAGAGACTCCCCCTCCATCCGGCTTTATAGAGCGATTCCAATTCGTTTATTACCTGCTCGGTGGTTTTGCTGCGCGTCCTGTGTCCGTAAAGAGTGGTAATATCACAAAACTCACAGCTAAAGGGACAACCACGGGAATATTGAATATTCATGGAGAAATATCTGTTCATCTTAACAAGTTCCCAGAGAGGAATCGGTGTCTTTTTTAGATCGGGAAAGGTTTTGGACGTGTAGAGATGGGAGGCTTTCCCCAGGGTAAGATCCCGCAGGAACGGGGGAAGCGTGATCTCGGCTTCATTGAGCACGAGGTGATCGACATCAGGATAGTTTTCAGATGCCGCGGTAAAGAGGGGCCCTCCAGCCACAATCTTTGCTTTCGCCTTCTTGCACCTGTCAATAACCTCCCTGACCGATTCCTTCTGGACAGCCATGGCGCCGATAAAGACGTAGTCTGCCCATTGAAGGTCCCTGTTCGTTAGATTGGCGGTATTCATATCCACAAGCCTTTTCTGCCACTCGTCCGGGAGCATTGAAGCAATAGTAAGCAGACCCAATGGCGGATGTACGGCCTTTTTTGATATGAATTTCAGGGCATGTTTGAAACTCCAAAAGGTATCAGGGTACTTGGGGTATACAAGAAGTGCTTTCATCTTTTATTATTATAATACGACAGGCAATTTTTCATGTCTGTCGCAGAACCGACAATTATTTTGTAACGCTTTTTACAAGGAACCGCGTCGTCTTTTTTGCTACAAGGATTCGGCGCCTATCGAAAGGGGCTCGCGTCGCCCCCTGCCCCCTCACTCGCCATGCGAGCTAAATAGATTCCCATGAGCGACGCAAGCCGGCAGAGGACCCCGGGTGTGGGCCCGCGGGAATCTATTCATCCTGGGAGAAAATCACCACCGTGTATGGGCCGATGCTTATTTCGCCGGAGCAGGGCAACCCATCGGTTCCTTGCTCGCGGGCCTCGACGTCAGGAGCGGGATGATTGGCAAAATTCGGGCCGTAGCTGTACGAATCGCTGTTGAAGCGCGCTTTCCACAATCCGGCCCTTGGAAAACCGATGATATAACCATCTCGGTCTTCATTCGTCATATTAACCACCACAACCACGCTATCGGTTGGGCCTTGTTTGTCCCAACGATGAAATGCAATAAGCTTTGCCTTATGGTCAACACGATAGATTTGGAAGCTCTGTCCGCACAGACCTCTCGTCGTGCCCGATAGATTGCGACGCAGGGCAATCAGGTCCCGATACATCTTGAGGATACCGCCTTCATCCTCGGTTCGAGTCCAGTCAATTGGAACTTTATCCTGGAACCAGCGATCTTCCAGCAATTCTTGGCCTTGAAACAGCATCGGGACTCCCGGTGAAGTAAGAACGAGTGCGGCGCCCAATGTGGAGCGCTTCTTGGAAAACCAGCTATCCACTTTGCCCGGCCAGATCTCCTCCGGCACACGGGCCCGGCCATTGGCGACCTCGTCGTGGGATTCGGTAAAGATAACTCTGCGAAAGACATCTTCATCGTATTGAAATCCGATAGCTTTCGCGACTGCATCGACATTACGTAATCCATCATCACGAGCAATGATGGATTGTCGAACAGGATTAAGAAATTCGCTGTCCCATTGGGCATTGAAGCCTGCACCGCCTGCCCCGGTATCTTTGGTGACCCAGGCGTTTTTCTTCATATCTTCAGCAATGCTGATCTTACCGGGAAACCGTTGGTGGGTTTCATGATTGATCCACTGCATCAGACTCCAGCCGTCGGGGATATCATTGGCCGGACTTGTATCACTACCCAGTATATTTTTGATATAGGTTATTGCGTCCCAGCGCAGGCCGTCGACATGGTATTCCTCGAACCACATGAGCGCGTTATCACACAGATAGTGGCGCACTTCACCCCGGCCATAATCGGGGCGCGTCTCGCCCCAAGGCGTTGAGGAGCGGTGATCATTGTAAAAGTAGATTCCACCCTTATCGTTTTCACTCCAACCGTCAAAGCGCCACAAATCCAGATCGGAGGGGCCGAAGTGGTTGTACACTACATCCGAGATCACCGCGATACCATGCTCGTGGGCTGCCTTCACAAATCGTTTCAAGGCATCCGGCCCACCGTAAATGCTTTCTATGGCAAATGGATGTGACGGATTGTAGCCCCACGAAAAGTCGCCTGAAAACTCCATGACCGGCATCACTTCTACGGCATTGATACCCAGTTCCCGGAGGTAAGGCAATTTTTCAATGGCGCCGTCCAGCGTGCCCGGTTGCCCTTCTTCTTTGACGTGAAAGGTACCTACGTGCATCTCATAAATGATGAGCTCATTCCACGAGGCAATGGTGAAGGTATTATCACCCCAATCGAATGCCTGGGGATCATAGATAATTCCATTGCCCGATGCCTTTGTCACCTTTCGGGCATATGGATCAATACGTGAGAGAGGAGGAAGATTCCAATCAGCAGGGGTGTGAATCAAATATCTGTACTCATCTCCCGCTTTTGCTTCCGGCACGTCTTTAAACCAGTATCCGTTCTTTTCATTCAAAAGAGAGGTTGAGGTTTCACTCCACCCGTTGAAGGTTCCCATAAGGTAAACGTTTTCGGCATGGGGCGCCCACACTCGAAAGGTTACGCCTTTTGCGTTTGGAATAGCCCCCATGCCCGAATGCTTTGCCGGGGTTTGGGTCTTTTTCGACATGCCCTCCTCCTGTGTCTTGGTCGTTGCCATCGGGCAGGCAGTTACTTTCCCAGGCGGATGCCGGAGAGAGAGCCGATAACTCCAAAAGCGCTCAGGAGCCACAAGATGACCACAATGATCACAACAGCGTTCAGGATCGACTTAATGGAGCCCGCCATGGGGATGAATCGGTTGATGAGCCAAAGAACAACGCCAACCACGACCAGGACTATCACCACGTGAATTAAAGGCATGGTCTATATACCACCCTTTTGGTTTCCTTATCGACCCTTCTTGCAGCCGCTGCCGCCTCCTCCGAGACAATTGTTTTGCCGATAGGGGCCGGTGCAATACCTGCCAACTTCAGGCATTGTATCCTGAAGGGAATGCCGATAATGGTGATGAAGTTGAGTATAGCCGACGACACGTACCCGAGTGCCGGTCGAAAGCCGGCAAAGATGAACCACAGAAAGTTGCCGATCAAACGAATCATTTTTCTCCTTTTCCGCATACTCCGTCCGGCACATCAAGTATGGGACGGAGTATGGTCGAGAGGCTGTTACCCCGCAGGTCAATACTGCGGGGTAGTTCACTTCACGATCAGATTATTCTTTACGGATTTGACCCCTCCGACGTTCCTTGCTATATGACCCGCTTTATTGACGGCGTCTTGAGTGCTAACCCAGCCGCTCAGTTGGACGATGCCCTTGCGAGTTTCAACACTGATCTCGAATGACTTGAGAAAATCATCCGCTGCAATTTGTGATTTTACCTTGGTCGTAATGACCGAATCGTCAACATAATCACCCGTGCTTTCCTGTTTGGGTGAAGATGCGCAAGCCACAAAGCTAATGAGCAGCATAAGCATAACCAAATAACCGATAAAAACATTTCCTTTTTTCATAGCGGTACTCCTTTGTAACAAATTTGGTGGTGAATGTGTACGGCATTGCCCACATCCTGTTATGTTCAATCCCTATCTCCGGCTCTGGAGATATCGCAGCAAGCCCTCTACATAAGGATCGTACTCCTGAATGGGACTCGGGTTCTGCCTTTCTGCCTGTGAGAACAGAGGTTTCAGCCACGCGTTGAGACATACGAAGGCTAACACGAGAATATTATGTACCATACCAGCGACAGCGCCTTTTCCATTTCCATGCCCGCCATGAAAAGGTATACTTATTTCAGCATAATCTGGAGCCGGCAGGGTCTGTTCCATTGATTCATGACGATAAGTGAGGTGCATGTTTTGATCCTCCGTGTTTAGTTTTAAAAAAAGCCATCTACAGTACGATACCGGAAGTGCCGGCTCATGTCTGTCACAGAACCGACAATTATTTTGTAACGCTTTTCATAAGGAGGCGTGTCATCTTTTTTGCTACAGGGGTTACGCCGATTTATGGTCGTGCACCCCTTCGGCGCAAACGACATCCTTCGGAGGGTTCGGTCTAATTCCTGCCCTGGCCGTGTCCTTGGCCCTGGCTGTGTCCGCCGCCCTGCTTTTGCTCCTGCTTGTACTCCCCTTTGTCCTCTTTCCGCTCCGCTTTCGCCCGGTTCTTCCCTTGTTTCTTCCACTGCCCGTAAGGGATGTGCTTTTCCTTCTCGTACACGGTCCGGTAATCCCTGGGAACCCGGTGTACAGGGCCAGGAACATAGCGCTGGTCAACAACCCCCCACGGCCCTTTGTAGGCCCTTGAGCGGTACCACCGGTTCCCTCGTGGAGACCACCAGTACCCGTTGTAGAAGAAGACGTCAACATACGGGTCGGGAACAAAGTAGACCTTGGAGCGGGGAACCATGACCACCGCCGGAGGCGCGGCAACCACAATCGGCGGCGGGCCTATGTTGATATCGACCTGTACTTGTGCAACTACCTCATTTGTCTCACCGAGGGGCATCATCGCCCCGAGAAGGACAAACAATCCCAGCATTCCGTAAATACGTTTTTTCATTTCTAACTCCTTGGCGGTTGAAAATCGCCCCTTTCTTATTTGAATCTCGATGCCGCGCTGTTGAAGGCGATCTTGACATCAGCCCATATGTTTTCTGCACCTTTTCTGAGGTCCTCCCATGCATCATCGCCGGCGGTCCTTAACTCCTGCAACTTCGTCCTGGCCGTATCATGTTTGCCCTGCAAAGCTTCGATTGCTTTGTAATACTCAATCTTAGCCTCGGCCTTGGCTTTGTCCGCTTTGGCGTTAAGCAGAATGATCTCGGCGCTCCATTCCCTCAACTGCGCATCATATTTATCTTCGTATGCTTTTCGTTTGTCCGTCATGGCAACCCCCTTGTGGTTGAAACGTTTTGTCTCTCATCAGCCTTTCTTTATTCCCGTAACCAGCAGCACGATGCCGCCCACAAGCGCAATAGCCCCCACAATGGGCGGCAGCGGAATCGTTTTAGTTTTCTCGGCCGTCACCTGGATGGGGCCAAGATCGACGACTTTCTCTCTGGTCGTGTAGGTGATGCCCTGGTAAGCGAACGCCGCGATTCCCAGAGCGATCAGTATGATTGCAATTATGATCTTTGGTCTCATCGAACCTCCTGTTTACAACACTCGTCGCCCCTGAATGACTCTGACCAGCACGACAATGACGGCAACAACCAACAGGATATGAATAAAATAACCCATCGTATAGCCGGTCACCAGGCCCAGCAGCCACAGAACTATAAGTATTACAGCAATCGTCCATAACATATGATTCTCCTTTAAATTAATGACGCTCACGTCGCCCACTCTCGCCGCCCGTGGAATTGCTTACTGCTATGTTGTCCTGCCTGAAGAACGCGGGCAGCCGGCCAAAACAGCTTTACCCTGCTTTTCGTGGCTGCCGGAGTTTCCCCTTCGCGCTTGCGAGGCTCGCTATCTCATGAGTTGCCGTCAATGCGTCTGCCTTCATGTGTTGTCCATCGTTTTCATACAACTTTTAACAGTATCGTTCTGCTATATTCGCTGCCGGCCGGCACATCTCTGCGCCGGCCAAAAGCGATCCGGAGCAGTCTACAACAGGGGCCTGCTACCTGTCCCGCAATCAGCGGGATCGCACCCTCCTCCCCGGCACACGCTGGTACCCGGCCCATGTAACAGCTCAAACCCCACCCGCTGTGTGGGTATCCTGGGTACTCGGCTCGCGGTGCTCGCGGGGTAGTTTTCCACCGGCAGACCGGTAGAATCTATCTACTACTCAATGGTCATCCGGTTATTTACGCTTTTAACACCGCTTATGTCGTTGGCAAATTTTGCGGCCAGGTCCTTTTCGGCCGTTGTTCTGGCCTTGCCATACAATGTGACCGCACCATTATTCGTCTCTACCTTGGTGTTTATGGCGCTAGTCGAGCGATGGTAGAGCAAGGACATCTTAACCTGGGCGGTGATAGAAGCATCATCAATATCTTCTCCTACTGTTGTTTTTGGCTTTGCAGAAGCCGCGGATACTATCATCTCATTTTTTACGTCTTTGACCCCATCGACATCCTTGGCGTACTCGGTCGTCAGATCCTTCTGTGCCTTACTGGCAGCATCACCTCGCAGGGTCACGATGCCGTCTTTAACGTAAATATTGGTGTTACCGGCGTCTACGCTCCTATGAAACACGAGCGTAGCTCTCACTTTTTCACTGAGCCATACATCCGAATTTGCGGTGGGAGGTGCACCTTTGATTTCCAGTCTGTTGTCCACACTCTTAACCCCGGGCAAACTTGCCACGGTCTCCAGAGCCAATGATTTGTGGGATTCCTCGGAGACAGTTCCCGTTAAGATAACAACACCATCCATGGACTGGATTTTAATATCATCACCCTGGAGGAAAGCCTTGAACACATAGGATTTCCTGGCGGATGATTCGATGCGGTCATCCATCTCGGACGCACACACAGGCACGCTGATCACTAACAGGGCGATGACAGCCACCATCAGAGATATAGAATATATTGCTTCGTGAAACGTGCCTTGAACGTTGTCCTTCATGCTTGATTTCATGGTATTCCTCCTTACAAACAATGCCGGAATGCCCCGCCGGGTACCCGTTTGCGGGTGTGGCGGGGCTCTTTTTTTTAGAGTTTGGGCAACCAGCTTATCCCGTCGGATGATGTCAATATTGTGCCATCAGTACCGACAACAACGAATTTCTTATCCGTACGGACAACTGCCCCAAGCCAGCTTTGCGAGCCCGAGCTTGTTGTGGTCCAGTTCCATGAGTCAGGCGATGTTACGATCGTGCCATATGCGCCCACAGCCACAAATTTCTGGCTACCATATGCGACAGCAGAGAGATACTCCGTTGTTCCCGAGTAACGCTGAGTCCATGTTGCCCCGCCGTCGGGCGATGTCATGATTCTTCCGTTTCCCCCTACGGCTATAAACGTTTCCTTCGCATAAAAAATGCCGAAGAGGTGGTCGGTAAATTGCGTGTTCCGGCGTGTCCAGGAAACACCGTCCGGTGAGTTGAAGATGGCGCCCATCTCGCCGATGGTGACAAAATTATCCTTGCCATAGGCGATATTCCTCAAAGCATAGGTAGTCAAGTCCGCCCTTTTAGTCCACGTGTATCCGTCTGGCGACGTGATAACTTTACCCTCAGAACCGACTGCCACGAAGATCCCTTTTGCAAACTTGATGGCCCAGAGGTTATTGGTGACGCCTGACTGCCGGATGGTCCATGTTACCCCGTCCCTTGAGGCTGTCACGATCGTACCGCGGGCGCCCACTGCCACAAACGTCTCATTACCGTATGCGATGGCGGAAAGAGGCACGTCAGTCCCGGAAGTCCTCACTGTCCACGTTTCACTGTCAGGCGAAGTTAGTATAATGCCCTTGCCATACGTAACGGCGTACATGGGCCACGTATCTGCATCGGACCCTTGCGCTTGCGCAACACCTGAACCTGCTAAAAATATAAAAACTGCCATAATAACCATTGATAGTACAAACATCTTTTTCATTTTACTTCTTCCTTTTTTTGTTTTTACTCATAAAACATATACTACTCAATTGTACTTCCTCACACGTAAAACGCCTTTCCGGCCCCTTACCCCCGGCTCCTATTTCATCGCGACGATTTCAAAAAGCACTCTCATATTTGACTTTGCTGCGGGAGAGTAAAGCTCTTTAGGCGCCGGTTCATACGTTGCCGGATACTTCTCGCCGTATCCAATCATGGTAAGTCTGTCCGGTGCAATGAGTCCTTCGTTAACAAGGTATCCTTGGACGGCATTCGCTCTTCTTTCGCTCAACTTCTGGTTGTAAGCATCAGTCCCGGATGCAGAGGTATACCCTGCAATACGTACTTGAGCTTTCGGGTTTTCTTTCAGAACTTGAATATTCCTTTTCAGTATCGTCTGCGCTTCCGGTGTGAGGGTTGCCTTGTCGAAATCGAAATGTATGTCCTCAAAGGCAATGACAACTACTCTCTCTTTCGGCTCAGACGCAACGTAAACTATCTTTTCCACAATTGTCGGCTCGGATGCAAGGCAAACAACCCTCTCTACCGTTCGTGGCGGAGGAGCAGCAGTTTCACCCTTCTGGGCCTGTATGAAACACCCGCACCCACCTAAGAATAATCCGATAACACCGACCATGAGTAAAAAAACAACAAACTTAATTTTCATAAATCCTCTTTTTTTTGAGAGGCATACCCGAATACGGACATGCCTTTATTGCTGGTGGACTTTACGGTTTTCAGCTTTCTCTTCCAAAGATAGGGCGAGCATCCACCATGGGTTCGTCCTCATCTTCTCAACCCTCAGTGTTTACTCTCGCCGACTATGTAGCCTGTAGCCCCACCTACACCGGCGCCGATGGCTGCTCCAACAAGGGGGCTTCCTCCAACCAATGCACCAAGCACGCCGCCGCCGACAGCGCCAATGCCTGCCCCGCTCAGCGTAGTCTGTTGTGTTCTACTCATTCCTGCACATCCGACAAAGGTAAAAACAAAAGCAAGCATAACAAAAATAATCACAATACGTTTCATTTCGTGTCTCCTTCTTGGTTACAACGTTTCTATGGCCTATTATTGAGTGTGCGACCGGCGATGCCCGTTTTTATGTTCGGTTTGATCATTGTATCCCAGATCGCATTAGTCACCGGCTTATCAATCTGATCCGGATGCATTTCATAGTACCTGTCCACCCGGACAACAACCTCATTCATGGGTGTATTAGCCATTCCCTCAACAACCTTCGGGACAAAGCTATCCCTTTTAAGCTCCGGGAATTTTTCCATCAGGTAATATTCAATCGACACCACGTGTCCGAAACCCCAGATAAATGCCACCTTGGAATCGTGCGTCATCTTTTGCCAGATATCTCCTTTGAGAACCGGCATTCCCAGGGAATCCTGCAAGCCCTGCGCAAGGCCTTTCTGGTCCGCTTTTTGCTCGGGGGTTTTCTCTGCAGCCAGTACGTTAAAAGAACAGGCTATGGACCCGAGTAAAAACACCACTGCAAAACAAATTCTTAATACGTTCTGTTTCTTCATATATAGTTCCTCCTTCCTTACTATGTACTAAATTCAAGTTATGAGTATCTTCTCTGCCCAAAGGCAAGATACATATACAGACCGGGAATTACCAATACCGCCAGCGCAGAAAGTGTAGGCGCCTCATGCAGGTTGAGTGCATTCGCAACTGCTGAGAGTATCCGGTCAGCAATATCAACGGCAAACGGCGTACTCAGCACCAAGAAGACAGCGGGAACAATGCTTGCGACAACAAAGACCAGTTTCATTTTGTTTGTCATCTTATACCTCCTATTACCTCTGTATTAAAGATACAACAGACAATCACTCATGTATGTCGCAGAACCGACAATTATCTTGTAGCGCTTTTTGTGCACGAGCGTGTCGTCTTTTTTACTACAGGGATTGGACCGGTATTCATTCTCCCGGAATTCCTTTATTCTTTCAACCTCAACACAGCTTCGCTCGTACCGCCCGGAACCCACTGGGCGGCAAACCCCAACCGCTTGAAGACATTGAGCATGCTTTTATTCTCGGTAAGGACATCTGCCCGGACTTCCTCAAGGCCCCTTTCCTTAGCTATACCGATGAGCATCTCTAAGAATTTAGACCCAAGGTGTTTCCCCTGGAACCTGTCATGCACGAGCAAAGCCACTTCGCCGGACGTCAGTTCGTAGTTCATGATAAGCCGTGCAACCCCTATCATACTTTTATTTCCCTTTTCCTCTATTTCTGCAACTATCGCCATGTGCCGATCGTAGTCGATATTACAAAAAAGGATAAGCCACTCATGCGATATATCTTTGATAACGGAGAAGAACCTGGTCCTCAATGTTTCTTTAGACAACGAAGAAAGCATCTCGTGTTCCGCCTGTTCATCCTCGGGTCGTATGGGCCTCAAAAGCACTTCTGTCCCATCCGACAGTTTCCAGGGCGTGATGTACTTGGTCGGATAGGGAGTGATAATCAAGTGAGGATAGGTTGATCGGTCAGTAGCAGCGTAATTTTTGTCAATAATAATTCGTGCGTCAAGGGCAGAAGCTTTGCCGTTAGATATGGCAAGGGGGTTTATGTCGATTTCAGTTATTTCAGGAAAGTCGATGATAAGATTGGAAAAATTGACAAGAATCTCCTCGATTTCTTCAAAATCTGCTGCCGGTTTACCACGAAAGCCCTGGAGCATTTTGTATACCCTGGTGTCCTGTATCAACATCTTTGCCAAGGTATGGTTTAGCGGCGGTAGTCCAATCGAAAAGTCTTTGATGAACTCAGCCATGGTCCCTCCCATCCCGAAGAGGATGACCGAGCCGAAATCCTTATCCTTCTTGGCCCCGAGAATAAGCTCGTAATCAACGTCTGTAATCATCTTCTCGACCGCCACGCCTGTTATGTTTGCTTCCGGGGCACGGTTCTTCACTTTTTGCATCAGCTTTTCATATGCCTTCTCGAGGGCTGCCCCCGAATCGATTCCCATAATGACGCCGCCCACATCGCTTTTGTGGGAAATGTCAGGGGAAACAACCTTGACGACAACCGGATAGCCCATTTCTTCCGCTATACGTACCGCGCCTTCAGGGTCTTGAACAACCTGCGTCATCGTAACCGGGATGCCATAGGTTGTAAGAAAATCCTTGGATTCTTCCTCGTTGAGAAGCGTTCGTCCTTCATTAAGGGCCATTTTAAGCAGCTCTTTCAGGTGTTCTTTCAAAGGCGCTTTGTGCGCCGGCAATTCGGCAGGGGTTTCATAGAGCTGGTCGAGATGTCTTTTATACCTGCACATATTCACATACGTTCTGACTGCCTCTTCAGGGGTGTCGTAGGCCGGGATGCTGTTCTCAACAAAAATGCGTCTCCCTTCTTCAACGTCTTTTGCCCCCATCCATGTTGCGATAACAGGCTTTGAGGTCTTCTTTGCAATATCGGCCAAAGCTTGTGCGAGCCGGGTTGAAGGGGCGGAATCCATGGGTACATAAATGACAAGCACTGCGTCCGCCATGGGATCGTCGAGGCATATGGTGAGTGCTTTTGTGAACCTTTCGACGGTTGCATCTCCAAGCACATCGACAGGATTAGACTTGCTCCAGTATGGCGGCAAAAATGCATTAAGTTGTTCCATGCTTTCGTCAGAGAGTTCTGCCAATTCCCCACCCAGATGAATAAGGGCATCGGTGGCCATCACACCCGGACCACCGGCAGATGTTACTATGGCAAGTCTCGGACCGGCTGGTAACCTCTTCGAATCAAGAACCTCGGCAGCATCGAAAAGTTCCGCTATTTCTCCGACCCTTACGGCGCCAACTCTCCTGAATGCAGCTTCATATACCGCATCGTCTCCTGCCATAGCGCCGGTATGGGAATGGGCTGCCCTTGCACTCTCTTCAAATCGCCCCGGCTTCAAAATGATGATCGGTTTGCGACGGGCAAAAGCACGGGCCGCACTCATAAACTTTCTCGCGTTGCCTACGCCCTCCATATAGATCAGAATACTCCGGGTGGCCTCGTCATCTCCCAGGAAGTCGATCATATCGCCAAAATCGATATCGGTCATTGAGCCCAGTGATGCAAACATGCTGAAGCCTATCCCCGCACTGACTGCCCAGTCGAGTATCGCGCTGCCAAGTGCGCCGCTCTGAGAGATAAAAGCGATATTTCCTGATGGAGGGCTACCCCGAAGAAAGGTTGCATTTAATTCCAGGGGCGGCCGTACAAAACCGAGGCAGTTCGGTCCCATAATACGCATACCATATTTTCTCCTGATTCGGTCTATTTCGCCCTCTAACCTTATGCCTTCTTCGCCAATCTCTTTGAACCCGGCCGAAATTATGAGTACCCCCTCTACGCCTGCCTGCCCGCATTCCTCAACCGCTTGCGTTACTAACCGGGCAGGAGTTGCAACAACTGCCAAATTCACATGCTCAGGTACGTATCCAATACCGGGATAGCTCTTCACACCCAATATCATCTCTCTCAAGGGGTTTATTGGGAATATATTCCTACCCTTTGACTTAAGCAGGTTCTCAAGGATTGTTCGTCCGACAGCGCCCTCCTTCTCGGTTGCACCGATCAGGGCTATTGTTTTGGGATTAAACATCGATTGTATGCGGTTCATTTTTCTGTCCCCCTTATGCTGTGTCTGTTATGCTTGGATATTGCAGTACAGGTTCTCACCGAAGCTTGCCGCGGGGTAGTTCGTTGCCTGCGCCACAACAGGTAAGGAGCCCGGGAGTGCTCGTTCTTTCCACCCGTTTATAGCAGTAATGAATTCTATCAGGCTGTATGTTCTTTGTCTGTCACAGAACCGACAATTATTTTGTAGCGCTTTTGTGCATGAGCGTGTCGTCTTTTTTGTTACAGGGATGAGGATTAGAGATATTTTGTTACTTCACGGCGGGATTTACAGAAAAGCTTATACCAATTCGGATTCAAAAATAAAACGAGGCGACAAGGAGGAGGCGACGGAGGCGTACATTTTAGTACGTCGAGGAGATGACGACGAAGGCAACGAAGAGGGGTACCCGTGTCCGAACACGGGTCTATGAATGAAGGCGAATTGGTATTACTCTTCCGTCAGGTTGTGTGTTATGGAGTAATGGATCAGCTCGCCGGTTCCTTTCACGCCGATCTTTTCCAGAATGCGGGTCCGATAGGTTCTTATGGTGTTTGGGCTCAGATAGAGTTCCCCGGCTATTTCCTTCACCGCCTTTCCTTTGCCCATCATACACAGCACTTGAAGCTCACGATCGGAGAGGTTTTCATGGGGAGGTTTTTCCGTATCTGACTCAAAATTGAGCATCATTTTTTCAGCAAAGGCCGGGCTTATATATTTCTTGCCGGACAGAATTTTATGTACAGCCAGCGCAAGTTCATCCGATGCGCTTCGTTTTGTAAGATAGCCGTTTGCTCCGGCTTTTAAGGCGCGGGCAGCGTACTGCTCTTCAGAATACATGCTCAGGATAAGAACAGGGAGTTTCCGTTTCTTCTTTTTAATTTCTTTGAGGACTTCCAGGCCATTGATATCGGGGAGTGAGATATCAAGAAGGACGATATCGTAACCATTGTCGTTAATCTTGTTCAGCAGCTCATAGCCCTTAGAGCATGTATCGATTGTCACATCGTCGAAGTGTTCCTCGATGATCTCTTTGAGGCCTTTAAGAACAACCGGGTGGTCATCGGTAATAATAATGCGGGGCATCGCTCACATCTCCTTCAATTTACCGGGGCTCACACCTGTCCCCTCTTGTCGCCCGCGGAATTGCTCACTGCTCCGTTGTCCGGCTCTGGAGAACGCGGGCGCCCGGCTAAAACAGCCATTTTCTTCTTTTTGTGGCCATCGGAGCCTTCCGCACCCGCAAGCGGGCACCCGGCTCGTGAGACTCGCTTAGAGCGATTCGTCTTCTGTATTGTGCTCTTCTCTTTTTTATCTTCACGGAGGGGAATACTTAAGGCAACGATCGTTCCTTCCCCCTGAACGCCTTTAATTTCGAGGGTTCCCTCCAGGGCATATACCCGTTCATGCATGCCCGTCAATCCAATAGACGCAGGGTCTGCGATCTCCTTTTTTGTAATGCCTCTCCCGTCATCCCTGATTTCCATAGTGAGTCTATCTCCCGTATGCTGCAGGATTATCGTAACCCTTTGCGCGTTGGCATGGCGGGCAATGTTGGTAAGGGCTTCCTGGAAGACACGAAAGACCTCTGTAGAAGCTTCCCTGTTAAGGGTCGTGAGGTGCGGCGTCGAAATAAACTCGCATGCAATGTTTGTCCTCTTTTCAAAATCCGTTAACGCCAGTTCTATTGCTTCATTCAGGCCGAAATCGTCCAGCGCCGGCGGTCTCAATGCCATGGAAAGTCTTTGCACGGAAAGGATGGCGTTATCAATAAGCATAAGTATTGAGCTGAGCCTTTCTGCAATCAATGCGCTGTTTTCCGGCAATCGTCTTTCTATCCAGCGTACATCCATTTTTAAACCCGTTAAGACCTGCCCTAATTCGTCATGGAGTTCCCGGGAGAGATAAGACCTTTCCCGTTCTCTGATTTGTTGTAAATGGTTGGTGAGATTGCGCAATCGTTCCTGAGATTCATTCAACTCATCTCCAACTATTTTACGTTTCGCGATTTCCTGTTTAAGCAATGTATTTGATGCAACCAGTTGAGATGTCCGTTCTTCAACCTGTTCTTCCAATCCATCGTATGCTGCCCGAAGCTCTCCTTCTATCCTCTTGCGCTCGGTTATATCGGTAATGGTCCCCACATAACCGAGCCTTTCTCCACGTACGCCTCTTTCAACTATTGCCTTCCCTATCACCCATTTTACAATACCGCTCGGCCTCTGGAAGCGGAATTCCGATTCGAAAGGCAGATCTAATTGGATCGCCCGATGCCATTCGTTTAAGACCCTTTCTTTGTCCGCAGCATACAGCGCCTTTGTCCACGCTTCTCCATATGTCTCGCCGCCGGGCGATAGGCCGGTAATTTCAGACCAGTATTCATTTACGTAGACGCACTGTCCTTCACTGTCGGTCAGGAACAGTCCCACCGGAGATACCCGCGCGATTGTGTGGAAAAGCTTCTGGCTCCTCTGGAGTTCTTTCTCGGCCACTCTTCTGACGGTGATGTCCACCATTACAACAATAATGCCGATGGCGCCCTTATGATTGATAAATGAGTTTGCGCTCAATAGAAAGTAAGAAGACTCGTTATTCCCATGCTTGAAAGTGACCTCAACCGTGTGGAGGTCCTTGTCGCTCATTGCAGATAGAAGGACAAAGGGAGTCCCGTCGGAATAGAGGAGGTGAAATACCTCGTCAAATGTCCGGAAGATTGGGCTTCCATTGAAGAGGCTATTGGTTGACCGACTTGCACGGACAATACGGCCTTGGGGGTCGCAGAGAACAAATATTTCCGCAGCTTGATTGAGGATTTGAGTTGTCAGTTTTTCCTCTGCCAGCAGCTCTTCGTTGTGCTTTTGTTCCGTCAGGTCGGTAACCACCATACACACCAGACCGGGCACATCCGTGTGCAGAAGGGTACTTATGGAAAGCAAGACAAGTGCAGCATTTTCGCCGCCGGTCTGCAAGGCCAATTCCATCTTACTGTTCCCCTTTAAACCCTGCTCAAGCAATGCCTCAAATGATTGAAGGTCTTTTGATGAAATGTATCGGTAGATTGAAGAACCTGTAACTTTTTCCAGAGACCCTTTGACGATATCTGCAAAACGTTGGTTACAGTAAAGGATCGTGCCGTCGGGGGCCAGGGTGATAGCCCCTTCGTTCATGGTTTCGACCATGACCCTGTAAGAATGATCGGCGCCCGATATCGTAAAGACCCGATCTCCTTCCGTTGTTGAGACAACGAGCGCATCTACTTCACCGCCCCGGATAGCGCGCAGAGTTTCCTCACATTCCATCGTCCGCAACGTGAGTTCCTGCAACTCATCCAAAAGCTGCCGGCGTGTTCTATGTGATTTGCTCATTAGATTCGTACTCATGAATTCCTGGGTTTCAGATCAATGCCTACAAGAACCTTTTCCATATCCGACATGTCGCCGATGAGCTTCTGGAGCGGCAGGGGGAGTTTTTTGATAAGCGTCGGGGTGGCAATAATCTGTTCTCCCCTGGCGAGCGCGGGCTGTTGGTAGATATCTATCACCTCGAGTTCGTATCGGCCCTCTAAGTATTCATCACAGATTTTCTTGACATTAGTGATTGCCCGGGTTGACCTTGGCGTCATCCCTGTAACATACAGGCGAAGAACATACTTTGTCGGGTCTCGCTTCGTTGCCGCTTCTTCGAATTCCTCAGTGCTCGTTTTCCCTTTCTTCATCTCCATTGCTGTTACTCCAAAACTGATTTTATCATTCGGAGAAAGAACGAATGTCGAGCCCTACCAGCACACGCTCCGTGTTAGCCAGGTCTCCGATAATCTTTTTAAGCGGTTCAGGAAGTTTCCTTACCAGTGTCGGTATGGCAATAATCTGGTCCCCTTTAGCAAGCTGCGGATTCTTTAAAAGGTCTATAACTTCAATGCGGTATTTCCCGGCGAGGTGTTCTTCGCAGATCTTTTTCAAATTAGCAAAGGCCATAATAGATTTCTGGGTCTGACCGGCTACATATAACCGGAGATTCCAGATTTCTTCTGTCGGATCGGTCTTTGCTTTCTTACCCTTTCCTGGTGAGACAGCTTTCATCTTAATCTCCTTTACCCGCTTCTTTTTTTAGCGCTTCGACGAACCGTTGAAGGTTCCCCTTTCCTAAGATGCTCCATTTCTAAACGGTCTCCCGCCTGGACAATTTGCCTTTCCCGCTCTTCTTCCGCCATCAAACGCAAATCTTCAGATTCCGCATCGAACTCGGCACGCAGCGCTGCAATCTTTGCTTCCAGGACCTTCTTCTTGCGATTCTGCTCGCGGAGCCGGCTCTCCACCTCATGCCGGCTTTTCAGCTCAGAGGCCTTTTCCTTAGCATCCTGGGCTGCCCGGGCACTGCCGGTCAATACCTCGCCCGAACCGGTATAGATCTCGATAAGGTTAATACCCTGGTTCGTGAGCAAGAACTCGTGGATCTGGTTGGAGTGGGCCATGCCGCGAGACTTCAAAATGTAGATGCCCCGGTTGCGCTCCCCTTGGAGTTCGATATCCCTGAGAAGAATCCACGTATCGATCAGAGAAGATATCTCTTCACTCGTACGTTCAAAACCGCCTCCAAAATGGGTGAGGTCCGTAAGGAAAGCAGTGATGCCTTCCATCTTCAAGTAGTCGATAAGGCGCGTTAATACGGATTTTACCTCTAATGATGAGCCCGCGGCGACCAGGTTGCTGACTGGGTCTACGATGAAAACCTTGGGTTTGAACTCCTCGATCGCTTTGTGGAAGGTGACAAGATGCATCTCCAGACCGTAAAGCGAAGGCCGGGCCGAATGAAATTTAAGAAGCCCCTTCTTCACCCACCGGGCGAGATCGATGCCGATGGAGCCCATGTTCCGGACGATCTGTCTGGGCGATTCCTCGAAGGCAAAATACAGGCAGCGCTCACCTCGCAGGCAGGCGCCGTCGGCAAGGGCAGCAGACAAACTTGTTTTGCCTGTGCCCGCCGTACCGGAGACAAGGATGGTGCTGCCCCGGTAGAACCCCTTGCCGCCGAACATTGCATCCAACTTGGGGACACCCGTGGAGATGCGTTCTGTGGAAACGGGGTAGTCGAGCCCCAGGGAACTGATTGGCAGGATAGAGAGGCCTCTCTCATCTATCAGGAAGGGATACTCGTCGGAACCGTGAGATGAACCGCGGTACTTGACAATACGCAGGCGGCGGGTGGAGATTTGCTCCCGGATGCGGAAGTCGAGGAGGATCACGCAATCGGCAACGTATTCTTCGAGCCCGTAACGCGTCAGGGTCTTGTCGCCGCTTTCCCCCGTAACTATGGTCGTCACACCACGTTCTTTCAGCCAGCTGAAAAGTCGGCGAAGCTCTGCCCGAAGGATAGCGGTATTAGACAGCCCGGAGAAAAGTGCTTCAATGGTATCCAAGACAACCCGCTTCGCTCCGACAGAATCAATGGCACTCCCCAGGCGGATGAACAATCCCTCCAGGTCGTACTCACCCGTTTCCTCAATCTCGTTTCGCGCAATATAGACGTGGTCCGTTGCGATGAGACCACACGACATCATTCCATTGAGATCAAAACCAAGGGAGTTGAAGTTCTTCGACAGATCCTCTATCGTCTCCTCGAAGGACATGAAGACCCCGGGTTCTTTGTGATCCATGGCGCCCCGCATAAGAAACTCCATGGCGAAAAGCGTTTTGCCGGAACCCGCACTGCCGCAGATCAGGGTTGGCCTGCCTCTCGGGAGCCCACCCTTGGTGATCTCATCGAGACCCCGGATACCCGTCGGGCATTTTTCAAGAACATCCATATCATGTTTTGCCTTAACCATCGTTATCTCCTATCTCCTTCACTAACCTGAAGTAATGCCTTATAAAATACTATTAAGTCTGATGTCATTTTATCAAAAAATCCATTACCTCACAATAGAAAAAAAGTGGGGAGGGCCTCGTCAAAAGAGCTTCTTGAAGAAATTGGTGATGATGCCCCCCTTCTTTTTACTTTTCCCTTGGCCGGGGACGTTGGGGTGAAAGATGGTCCTGCTGAAAACGATCCGCCACCCTTCCTCTTCCTTCATCATCTCAAGGTTCAGCGTTTCTCGACCGTAGAGCGTGAAGAGGCTCGAGACTACCGCCACGGCTTTCGTTTTGTCATACTTGTTAAAGATGACCTCATCGATTCTAAAATTATGGATTTTGATGCGATTTTCCATATGATCCTTGCCGAAATCGTTCAGGGCATATGCTTTTTTCGACACCTCGGAGAGTTGTTCGTAAGCACCCCGATAATCACCCGCTGTAACATCCTGCAAAAACCCATTCACCAGTTCGATAATGTGGGATGTATCTCGGCTCGGCAAGGTGATCGAAAATAAAAAAACCAGTATCAAGGCGGCCATGAAAGAATATCCCGCCGCGGCATACCGTTTCTTCCTCCTGAAGACGTTTTCGTAAATCCATTTTCGTTCTATGAAAATGATCGTGCCGATCGCGATGACGATGAGAACGACGGCGAGGATACTGCCCTTCAGCAGGAAAGAAACGCACATTCCGATAAAAATGTTTATAAGAGCGATGTAAAGAGTTTCTTTTTTCATGGCTTTCTAAAGATAAGACCTCATTTCCCCCAAATGATGCCAGCTGCAAACAAGCTTTTCTTAATTCCCTTTTAATTTTAATTAATTTGCAAGTGAAAACTCCATTAAGGAATTATCGAATGCCGCTTGAAATATTGTACACACGGAGATAATTACAAATGCCTGTAACAGGAAAAAATATATTATTCTCAGTTCCCTTCCCGCGCCATGCCGAATATCAGGCATGTTCTCGCCTTTCCCCTTCCGCCTTTTGTTGCGTGTTGCAGGTTACGGGATGAAGTCTTATAGTCTCCGTAATTTCAGCAAGTAAGAACATTTTTTTCAAATGTCAACGGCAGACCCTTTTATCTCTTCCGAATGTGTTCGTTAATTGTTATAGCACCCTCCTGCATATATTCCTCAATACCTCTGCCGACTGGTTTAAATCAATTCTTTCGGCACGGTCAAGCTCTGCTTCGACAATACGACTTACGCCCTTTTTGTTGACTATACATGGGACACTGAGACAACATTCGTCGATGCCGTATTCACCGTTAAGCATCGTGGAAACGGTGAGCACACTATTTTCATCTCTGATTACCGCCTCAACAATGTTCGTCACCGCCAAAGCTACCCCGTAGTTGGTCGATCCTTTTGCCTCGATGATGTGGTAAGCAGAATTCTTCACTGTTTCAGTGATTCCTGTTTTGTCGAGCGGGGCACATCCACGGGCACAGTGTGTGCAGAATAATTCAATGGAGGTTCCGGCCATGCGGACCTGGCTCCACAAGAGTACCTCGCTGTCACCGTGCTCGCCTATGACGTAGGCATGAACATTGTGGGTATCTATGTTGCAATGCCGGCCGAGAAGGTAGCGGAATCGGGCTGAATCAAGGACCGTTCCCGATCCGATAACCTGGTGCGGTGGTAATCCTGAGTGTTTCACCACGGCATAGGTCATTATATCCACCGGGTTCGTTACTGCCAGAAGCAGAGCTTCCGTAGTATAAGGCGTTATGCTGTTGATAATGCTCTTACATATTTGAGCATTGCGGTCAACGAGGTCAAGCCTTGTTTCCCCTGTTTTCTGGCGGGCGCCTGCCGTTATGACGATCACGTCGGCCTCTTTGCAGTCCGGGTATTCCCCGACATGGATATTGACCGGCGGGACAAAGGGAAGGCCATGGTTCATGTCCATCGCCTGACCTTCAACCAGTTCGTGATTACTGTCGATCAACACTATCTCTGTGGCAACACCTGTGATCTGCAAAGTATACGCAAGTGTTGTTCCCACGCTTCCCGTACCAACAATGACAACTTTTGGCATGGTCTCACCTCACTGCTTTTTTCGCTTCCCTGTAACTACATCAGGCAGCGTGCTTTTTCACCCATGCGACATACCGGTCCATCCAGTTCTGCAGAAATTGTGTGCTGTCTGCACCGATGTTGCCGGCCTCATCAAACAACCCATCCTTTACCTGGATAAATGCTTCAGGTTGGCCAAGCGTCGGTACGTCCAGACACGCGAGAACATTGCGCAAATGCTGTTGTGCCATGGCCGTTCCGATGACACCGATCGAAACACCCAAAACACCAGCCGGCTTCCCCACCCAGGCGCTCTGACCGGAGGGACGGGAGGCATGGTCGATGGCATTCTTGAGCACGCCGGGGATGGAACGGTTGTATTCGGGTGTAACGAACAGAAGTCCCTGGGCGGCCTTGATTTCGATCTTCAGCCGTTTGACGGACTCGACCTGGTTTGCGTCGTCGTCCTGGTCGTAGAGCGGCAAGTTGCCGATTTGTACCTGCTTGAACGAAAACTCCGGGGGCGCCAACTTTACAATGGTGTTAGCCAGCTTGCGGTTGAATGAATCCTTACGAAGGCTGCCGACGATAACGGCAATTTGGTATTTACCCATGATGATCTCCTTTAAAGATTATATATGTTAAATTTCCTTCAGTATCCTAATTTTTTCCTGGGGCGGCGCCATCTCCCCGTTATGTATGCCGTTGAGGTGTCCGGAAGATTTCCCCGACTCGGCAGGTGCTCCCTGAATACCATTTGGAAAAGCAAAAGGGGTCTTATAAAGAGCATCCTTTTCTTCAGAGGTAAAATAGTTCATGATAGGAATAAAGAAGTGCCTGTCCTCTTTCTCAATATGCTTTGGATAGAAGTCTGCCGGAAAGATCATGAGTTTCACAATCACAGGTATCATCGATCCACACTTGCTTCATTTTTAGCCTCCATTTTTTCTGCTGCCGTCTGTCTTAAGAATGATCACCTTACATTGGTCATTCATCGACAGCTTCCCGTCAACCCGGAGGCCAAGCTTAAGCCTGTGCCCACTTGTGCGGTTCTCTTTTCCCGCCAAAGGATAGTAGATATCCCTGAGGCAATAACGGGGATCGCGGGCAATAAGAAAAGCGCGATTTCCTACAGGTATGTCGCGTGACACAACATCTCTCTTCGGCAGACCGTCAACTTGCAGCCCTGCGAACGGACAATGCTATTTCAACCTTTTCTCTGCTTCTGCCCAGTTGATGTTCTTGAAGAAGGCACCGATATAATCCGCCCGTTTGAGACCATAATCGATCATGAAGGCATGCTCGAAAACATCCATGATCAAAAGGGGATTACCACCGGCAGGGTGAGATACGTCGTGTTCATTGATCCAGAAATTGATCAACCTGCCGTTGGCAGGATCCTGGTACAGGGCAGCCCACCCGATACCTCTCATGGCCCCGACGGCCTTGAAATCTTTTTCCCAGGCCTCATAGCTTCCAAAGTCTTCTTTCATTTTCCTGACCAGGGACCCGCCTGTATTGATCCCTCCCCTGCCGCCAAGATTCTCGAAATAGTACTCGTGAAGCCTCATGCCGTTGAACTCCCAGCCCAGTCTCCGTTTTAACTCTGCGAACTCGTAGGCTCCTGCCTTGTCTTCTTTGAGCATCTGCTGGAGTGTATCGAGCACTTTGTTTGAATTGGTCACATAGCCCTGGTAGAGAGTAAAATGATTTTTAAGGAGGGTTTCGCTGAAACCTTCCATACCGATAAGCTTCGAATAATCCTTTGCATTGTACATATTCATTCCTCCTTTATTAAAAAGCCCTGCTTAACAAACACACATAATTGCATGGTCATCGAAGAGATTTGTGATAACACGATGCAAATTCTTGAGTCCTTAGATTGCCCGGCGCTTAATCTGTCCGGACAAATTCCAATTTTGGAGCCCCGCAGACAGGGCAGACCCAGTCGTCCGGCAATTTTTCAAAGGGTGTGCCCGGTACGGCGCCTGATCCTGTGTCACCCATAGCGGGATCGTAGATATATCCGCAAACAGTACATTTGTATTTCTTCATGTACAACTTCCTCCTTGCTTTTTTCTTGCTGCCGTCTGTGCCAAGAACGGTTACTTCTTATTATTGATGTTTCCTTGTCCGCAATTGCCATAAACCCGGACATGTCATATATTACTTGTTACCCGACTATCACTTCATAAAATTGCGGGCTTGGATTACCTTCAAACAACGGTGCTACTTGCTTGCCGGCTTCATCATGCTCAGGACTATTATGCATAGCCGTGAAGGTTTCATGGTTCTCATGTTCCACGACAGCAGCATAATTGCCGCCTTTTAAGGGTCTTAAGAGCCGTCGGCTAATCAGACCCTTGTAATGTGCAAACTCTTTGTTTGACCGGACAAACCATTCCCTGAACTGCTCATCCTTGCCCGGTTTGATCGGCGGGAAACTGATAATAGCAATAAACATGATCGGCGCCTCCTCTTCTCAATACAGTTGTTTAATGAATTCTGCCGGATGACGCGCCAAGGGGTATTGAAATCATATTCACCATTTTCGGCTTGGTGAGCGGAAGATATATATTGACTTCTGTACCCTGTCCCATCTGGCTCTCTATTATTATTCTCCCGTGATGCTGTTTGATAATGCGGTAAGCTATCGGGAGACCAAGGCCTTTACCATTTGTTTTTGTGGTAAAAAACGGTTCAAATATTTTCTCCTTGATCTTCTCATCAATACCTACACCTGTATCTGTAAGGCGAATGAAAGCGCATGCGCCCATGACAGAGTTGTCGCCATCAAGCAGAGATTCAATTTCAAAATTGACCTGATTGGTGCTCAGTGAAAATTTACCGCCATCGGGCATTGCATCTATTGCGTTTTTAATAAGATGAGTTAAGGCTTCCTTCATAAGAGCCATGTCTGCCATGATCTTCAGGTTCTTTTCTAAAAGCGTTATCGTTAAGTCAATATCCCCGTTCACATACTGTGGCAAAACACTCTTCACCGTCCTCACAACCTCGTTGAGATCCGTCTCTCTCAACCTAAGCCTCGGATCGAAGCTGAAGGCGGGGATACTCTTGATCTGGACTTGTTTCTGAAAACTCTCTATCATTTTACACCTCCAAAAGTTACTGTATTTGTCACGCTATAATAATTGAAACTGCCGAATTCATTTGTCCATTGTTCTGAGGCTTACCTTGACCATCTTGTCGATCACGGGGACAAGGAGAATGATCCCCGGTCCCTTAGGCGTTCCGAGAATCCTCCCGAGCCTGAAAATGACGCACCTTTCGTATTCCTTTAAAAATTACACTTCCAAGAAAAAAAACACCCACAACTATTATAAATAGATACACAGGCATCATATCCAACCTCCGTTTTTCTTGACTGTAAGTACGAGCGCATGAGTTTCGTTCATCATCGCTTTTTCTTCCTTCTCGATCTCTTTAGCGTTCATGGCATTCCACAATTCCTTATATGAAAAAGCCCTTCAGGTCTTAATAAAAATATGAGTTTATAAGGTGACCATCTCTCCTGCGATATTTTTTCATTGTCATGATTGCCTCATCTGCTCAAAGGAGGTCACCTGCATTACGATACAACAGACATTTTTTCTTGTCTGTAGCAGAGTTAACAATTATTTTGTAGTACTTTTCATAAAGAAGCGCGTCATCTTTTTTGCTACAGGGATCTCTGGGGGTCTATGAGCTCATCAATGTCCGACCATAATAAAAAACATGTTTGAACCGGTCGGCACCTCTAAAAATGCCCTCATGATCCAGATATGGACAGCATTGATAACTATCCTGATTCTGAAGTACCTGAAGTTCAGATCACGCTTTGCTTGGTCGCTATCTAGCATAGTTGCTATGCTCAGGTATAATCTCTTTACCTACAGGGAGTTACGGAAATGGATCAATAAACCGTTCGAAGTACCGGCGATAGTGCTGCAGGGGGAGCAACCGGCACTGGAGTTTAAATAACTTGGACAGCAGGATGCACTATAATAAACAGCCTTCAGGACAACCTGATTTTGAAACAGGAGATTTATCCGTCCACATCATGATTTTATTGGAGGTGGTTAGTGAATTTATGGTATTTTGGACGGCAGTGATTTTCCATTAGGATGAGCACTTGTGTCGGGATTAAGTAAATGAAATTATGTGTCTGTCCTGAAAAGCCGGATCAGCACGGTTCGCTGAAGCGGATTGTGAAAAAGGTTTTGTGAGTAAGCTGCGGAACATTCTTTGTATTTTCAGCCTTTGTATTGATTTTCCGGCTGAGGCTGTTTTTGATGGATAACGAAGCAGCAAAGTTGAGGATTTTGCAGGTCATAACGTGTGACGCGCGATCGGTAAAAAGACGGAGATTATGTCCAAAAGCGACAAACAATTTTTTCTTTACAACAAGCGTTTTGACTTTTTTAGATAACATCCTGACGGTTTCTGTTGTTTATAATTTACAGGCCGGCTCACATGTGATAAGAATTTCCACACCTCGAAAGACGAGGCACGGCTTCCCTGCCAGCGGGCGCAGAATATGAGGTATTGCCTATGGGCATGCCGGATGTTTCCCTGACGGTAAAGGCAATAACACTTGGAAGGAAATCACGCTGCATTCTACATCTAAAAAGAGACAGGGGGAACATAGGGGGTCCCAAGCCCGGGCCGCATCCGCCGCATCGATACAAGCTGAACAGGCACTGGAGCGGAAGCGACACAATGTCCTGATACTCGTTCTTGCGGGCATAATGGCTATAGGGCCCTTTTCGACGGACATGTATCTTCCCGGTTTCCTTGCCATCGCTAAGGGCCTGAAGACGGATATTGCCCATGTGGGGCTTTCACTTACAAGTTATTTCATTGGGGTTTCTATCGGCCAGATAGTCTACGGCCCACTGCTGGACCGTTACGGACGGAAAATACCCCTGATGCTCGGATTCCTTGTCTATACCGTAACCTCCCTTGGTTGTGCTTTCTCGCCGACCATACATGTCCTGACGGCAATGCGTTTTTTTGCCGGTTTCGGCGCATGTGTCGGAATGGTGGGCAGTCGGGCAGTTGTACGCGACCTGTTTTCTGGAACCGAGATGGCCCGGATGTTGTCTTTACTGATGATGGTCTTCGGCATTGCACCAATCATTGCTCCCACCATAGGAAGCTTCATTGTGTCTGCATTCGGTTGGCAATATATTTTTCTGGTCCTTGCGGCTATCGGCTTTCTCGTCTTTCTGGCTATGGGCAGATTCCTCCGGGAGACCAAAGGCCACGACGCTTCCATCTCTTTGCACCCCAAAAATGTGATACTGGAATATGTTGACGTGTTCAGGAACAGGGCATTCGTCACATACGGGCTCGCAACGGCGGCGGCAACGGCGGGATTTTTCTCCTACATCGCCGGGTCGGCCTTTGTCTACATGAGCCTGCTCGGATTCACAGAAACGGAATTTGGCTTGATATACGGAGGGAACGTGGTCGGCCTGGTGCTCTCAAACCAGGTCAACAGGGTCCTGCTCAAAAGGTACAGCGCCCCGCAGGTGCTGCGGGCAGTGACGGCGGCCCAATTTGTTATGATCATGTTCCTGGTGATAGGAGGGTTCACAGGGTTCGTTGGAAAGGCGGCGATCCTGGGCCTCATCTTCTGCTACCTGTTCGGTTTCGGGTGTGTCACATCCAATGCCATTGCGCTGGCGCTGGAGCCCTTCACGAGGAGCGCGGGCACGGCCTCGGCGCTTATCGGAAGTCTCCAGATGGCGGCAGGGGCACTGTCATCGGGACTGGTAAGCTACCTGCACAACGGAACAATTATGCCGATGGTATTGATGATGGCCGGGTGTACATGCATCGGCCTTCTGCTGCTCTTCGGCGCCACGGTAGCCGTCAAAATAGAGGCCCCCGAAACCCATAACCATTGATGGGGGCCTGCAAGCTGAAAAACCATGGCGCGTGATCAGCGACAAGGTGTCTTTTGCTTATCCCAAAATCACTCAACCGCGTAGGTATACATGGGACCAATGAATCACCCCGTGCAAGCCATGAGATATTTAAAGAAAGAAAAGGCTCTTCCTTATTCAAGTTGCATTCCATGTTCTTCCAGGTTCCTTAGTTTACCCGGTAATATTACGCTTATACCAAATTGCCGTCAATCGCCAACCAAATTGCCTGACAGCGGGAGCACACATCCCTTCGCACTTCCGCACTGCACTCCCGACCATTGCAGGGCTTGCATCGCTTGATGTGCAAGGGCGGAGGCTACCCGAGGATGTTCATGCCTGCACATCACCCCTTTCGGGGACGCTCTCCACCAGCCGGTGGCCACCCGTGTCGTACCTCCACAAGTGTCCGGCTGAAGGTAGGGTGGCCCCCGGCTGAAGGTAGGGTGGCCCCCGGTCGTTCCGTGAGTCATGCTCAGGGAAGATGTTCCCGCTTTAATTTACTGAATGACGGCAAAGCGATATAAGTGTAACATTGGTTTCCTTATGCTGTGATTTGTGAACCGGAAATTCGACGGCTTTTTCCGTAATTGTTGTTATTGCATATTGTCGTGTAGTGCTGTCACGTTATAGACATTGCTGCAACGTGTTTAAGAAAGAACCAAAGAAAAACACCCTGAAATATTCTCAAAGCAAGTTTCCAGGTACAAATCTGCGGGGCAACCAACGAAGAGCTCGAAGAGGTTATGGTCATCTCTGTCGCACTAGACTTCTGTTTTGATGGAAGCAGAGAATTACGAACGGTCATCTGAGGGGAAATTGTTATTATTACACTTAATATCATTACCTCCCATTACAAATTCAAATGTCAAGGACTAACCCTTTGACCCTGTGTATTCACTGAGCCGTTTTGCCGCCTGTTCCGGCATAAAAGCAACCTCCGACTCATTCCCCGACTTCGAAGTCTTGATGGTAAGCCTCCTTTCTGAGACATCTGACGCCCTGATATTGAGCGGCTCTCCGATCCGTAAACCACAGCATGCCATAAGTTCCAGCATGAGCCTGTTCCTCTGGTTCTTTGTGTTGTAGATCATCTCGTCAACAATCTCTTTTTCAAGGATTGTCTTAGGTGTCTGCCTTGGCATCCTGAATGTCCTGGAAAGCAGAGGGGCATTACAGGGATTCTTGAGATCGGGGTAACATTTTTCAATGACGAAATTGAAAAAGGCCTTAAGCTGGGCATAGCGCAATCTTTTCGTAGATTTGTATAAGCTCTTTGCCATCTGTTCCAGGAAATTATAGATTTCATCGGGTTTTATGGAATCAAGTTCATGGCCAAAAAAAAGAGAGTCGAAATGCTGCAATAAAAACCGGTAGCTGTCAGCAGTCCTTTTTCTGTGGTTTGACTGCCGGTAAAACCTGAATAATGATATTGCCTCTTTCGCGTTCATAACTACCTCCTCTTTTGAAGGTCTTTGGGGATAATAGTATATGCCAAAAATATTGATTACGAATATTGAGTTGAAATGCAATACTAAAACATCTATAGGATTATGCCTTGACTATACACCATAATGGTGTTATATATTACCGTATGGCGGAAAAGAGAAAACCAACCTATGACCTTCAAGCATTCAAGGCTGTGTTTTCAACGGTGCAAAGACTCGCTGTTACAGGCGTGGCGTTACGAAGTGCTGCTGCTCTCGGATTTGGACGTTCAGAGATTGTTGAAACAATACAGACCATGCAGCGTGAGCACTTTTACAAGTCAATGACGTCATATGCCGACAGCCAACTAGGCAGGACGTATATCATGTTCCCTCGTCCGTTGGTCTTTTGTATATCAAATTCACCGCCGATGTTTTGACTGAATTTTTACTTTTATCCTTTAAGGAGAAGAACGATGAATAATCCTGTTTGTCCAAAAACCGGTGCATCGATGCACCGGGACACACGCACCATGACTCTCACCTATAAAGGTGAAAGTATTACGTTTGACATGCCCGGGTGGTATTGCGATACCTCAGATGAGAGTATCCATACGGGACAGGATATGAAAGTTTCTGATCGAATGCTAAACAGTCTTAAGGCACGTGTTGAAGGTTTGCTTGAACCCGAGGAAATACGTCGCATCCGAAAAAAACTTGCCATAAATCAGATGGAAGCCGGACATATGATCGGCGGTGGTCCCCGTGCTTTTCAAAAATATGAATCCGGAGATTTGCTGCCAAGTCGAGCAATCAGCAGCGCCCTTGTGCTTCTCGATCATGATCCCGAGGGCTTAACGATTCTTAAAAAACGGCAAATCAGAACAACTTATCGTGGAAGAGAGAATTGGCCGCTGGAAAGGTAATTAATTTGTATGTGATGTATGGTTCTGTTTTTTTGGCAAGCGTTACGTATAGCACCTACAAGTAAAGTATAGAGGCTTTTGGCTGCGATCATGGATTACCACAAGAAATGTTGGTTTTTATAAACAGCATCATGGGCGCATAAAAACAAGACCCCCAGCCTTCCCTTAGATTTGAGGGCGGGATGATTGTTGCCTACATTTTGCGTTGGGGAAGTATTTTCTCTTGACAGGGTGTCCTCTAATGGGTGACCCCACAAGCTTCTTGACACCGGTTATTCCGACCGATGCTGCGTGTAGGGCTTACCTGCTGTGTAGAGGCTAAGGCGGGTGGTAAATTCCTTGATGGTTTCCTGTACTGCCTTATCTTTTCGAAGCAAATCCAGCGCCTCCTGTTGGGTTTCAACGGCCTGCTTGAAATCGCCTTTCCTTGCCTGCGCGGCCGCCAGCGTGTCAAGGTATTGGGCATTTCTGTCGATGCTTACCGCGTTGAGTGCAAAGCTTACCGCCTCTTTGCCGTCATGAATTTTTGCGTCGGGACAGGTAGCCAGTAACCAGGCCAGAGCGTTTGCGTATACAGCGGTCCTGGGCGATGATGTTGCAGCCATGCGCAAGTCTTCAATCGCTGGTTGGTACTGACCCATCTCGGCAAATAGTTGGCCACGATCAAAGCGCACCCGGACCGCACCAGAATTGGACTCCAATGCCTGATTGAAGTCAGCAAGAGCAAGCTGACGTTGCCCCATCGCCTGATGTGTCAATCCACGCTGGTGCAGCGCCCAAACATTGCCGCTGTACGTTTTGGCAATAACCCGGTCATAGTCGACAAGCGCTTCTGCGTAGCGGCGCAGTTCGAACAACGCATTGGCACGATGAAAATGCATGTTGTCGCGCTGATAGGCCTCAAGTGATCTACCGTACTTATCGTTCCCATCAAGACAGCGTGTGTATAAGCTTACCTTGGCCTGCGGATCCGCCTCTTTTTCCGCCTTCGCGCAATCGCTCGGCAACGGGGGCTCCATATTCAATGCCTGCACAACTTGCGAAAACAGCAGACCGGCCAGAACTATAGCAGGAATAATTTTTCCACGACACCGCATAATTCCCTCCAGATGGTGTACCCAAGTTGATATTACATGGTAGCTTCGATGAAACAAATCTGTTCCCTATTTTGTGATGAGGAACTTTCTTAACCCGAATCAGTCACATGTTATAGTCAATCTAAGCGGTTCTTTGCCCTCTAAATTCCCCGCGAACTGTTTGCCATTACTACAAGTGAAAGTTCCTCTGCCAGTGAATTTGCCATCAACAAATTCACCTACGTATTTATCGCCATTTGCATAGGTATAAGTTCCTTTGCCGTTGAATTTGCGATTAGTAAATTCACCTACGTATTTATCGCCATTTTCATAGTTGCGAACTCCTTTGTATGCCCCGGTAAGGGGGCTGGGAACAGAAGCACTTCCAGGCAAAGGATTATTGTCTTCTATTTTAGATGAACGCACCGGGAGCGCCCGGGTGATCTCGCCGCTCGACTGGAGAAACCAGTACCGCAATCCATACTGGAATGCGAAGCGGGCAGCATCGGAACCGCGCGTTTCTGATGCCCAGGTACAACATGTAGATAGCTGAATCAATTCGGTTAAGCGGACAGAAGAATAATCATATTGTTTTGCTTTATAGCTTTTTTTGCTGTCATACAACCCAGCCAGTTCATCCTGCGTCGGCATCCGCCAGTCTGTGTATCCACCTCCCCGATAATTCTCACAATATTTCTTGGCATCTTGCCAGTTAATATCTGAGCCATTATCCTTCGCCGCCCACATCAGGTTCGTACGCGTGTCCAGAACCGTCCCGTTGTCATAGGCGATGAAACGATTTCTCACCCTCATCTGCTCCTCTGCCCGATACTCCAGCTTGTAGATTTCCTCGCGGACCTTCGCTGCATCGGGGGCTTTGGGAGCGAGTTCGAGATAGCGTTTATATTGTCGCATGGCCTCACCGTAGTTTCCGGCCTTGGCCTGGACAGCGCCCAGATTGAAATAAACGTCTGGCCAGTTCGGCGCGAGCTTCGCTGCCTGTTCAAACTCGCGGACAGCACGTTTGTAGTCCTTCGGCGTCTTGGCCATCTCTACCGCGGTCATCCCACGCGCCATGTAACGTTGCGCCTCCTCGGGCACGGTATCTGCAAGTGTTACAGAAACCCAAAATATCAATATCACCACCATACCGATCAAACAACCCATCTGTCTTCTATCCATTTTGTATCCTCTCTTTCTTACCGGACTACACGAATTGACTATTTAAGCATTACCAGAATGGGGTAACGAGGAAGTACGGGGAGTTCTTATAGTCTGCAGGGCTGAAATCAACACCCAGTTTCACCTTTAGCTTGTCACCGGATTTTGGAATATTACGGCCGACGTTATTGATTAACGCCCAGTCGGATTCCGAGCAGACCACATTATCTTTGCCCCACGCACCATAGCTGGTATCAGTTAACGGGTATTTGCCGAACCAGGTGTCTTCATTCACCAGTTTCATATTGTTCTTTTGCGCCAGCTCTACTGCTGCAGAAAACAGCTTTTTCCCTTCTTTTTCGTTCAGCGGTTGCGCCAGTTTGGCTACTTCAGCCTTGCGGGGGCTATACAGCTTCAGGAACTCATCTTCAGAAATAATGCGCGGACCTTCAAAAGGCTGATTATCCAGGAAGAGCTTTTTGCCGTTGACCTCCTTGAGATAGATAACGGTATGAGATGCCTTTGATACATTGTCCCCGGAAGAAAATGTGTTGTCTATTGCGGCAATTGCCTTACCTTCAATAAGCAGCACATCGCCAGACTGCAGTTCATTAAACGTCTTCCAGGGTTGCGGAGGGGCGTTCGTCTTTAGCGAGTTATAGATCGCGCTGGCATACCTGTTTGGCTCTACGAGCCTCTGCTCGATAAGCTGATTCTGTTTCTTTATCCAGTCGGCGTTCATATTCTCAAACTCGACCTGTTCCAGCGTAGACTCAGGGTTTTTGCCTCCTGTTTTCACGTATGCAAGGGCGTTTTCCGCTCTTTTTTTATTGAGCTCCGCTGAACTCTTATTTTTTCTATTCAGTATCTTTGCTTCCTGTGCCTTGATCGAGGCCTCACGGGCGACTATTTCTGCCTGCACATTACCTTTCTGCCGGGCAAGTCTCACGATGTTTTCAGATTTACTGATTATGCTGTCGCACTTTTGGATATCACCTTCGTATTTCTGAATATCTGCTATTGCCTTGTCTCTCATATTTTCAAGCTTGAATATCACGCCGAGCAGCCAGTTATTCTTCTGTACATCAGAATCCTGTGCCAAAGAAATACCACAAAAGATTAACAGAAAGAAAATCAATAGGATATACATACCTGTTTTCCCACTGCCTATCATTTAACTTTCTCCATCATAAATTCCCATTTGTAAATCTCGTCCTTTACCTGGCGGGCGTTTGGCGCATCGGGATAAAGGTCAAGATAGATGTTCATATATCTTTTAGCTGAATTGTAGTTTTTTAGTTCTCCATATACAAGGGCTTTGTTGTAATAGAGTTGCGGAGAAAATGGTGCTATCTTTATAGCAGAGTTGAATTCATTTAGTGATTCTTCAAATTTACCATCTTTTAGTAAGACCTCTGCCCTTAAAGCATACTTTCTTGCCTCTTCAGGGAGTTCCGCAAGATAAGGATTTTTTTTAATCAACACTGCAACATGATTTCTTATCTCTTTTGCATCTCTGTCGTCAGCAATCTTTAATAGTTCTGCATATTCTTTGAGTGCTTCTCCGTATTGCCTTTTTGCTTCAAAGGATTTGGCAGAGTCTTTCTTGGCATTGACATACGGCCTCAGAGATTCTAAAAGGGCTTTTTTGTAACTTTGACGAACGACACTTTGTGAGGCTAAATAATCTTCTGGAATTGAGCTATAAATCTCAACTGCCTTTTTCATGTCTCCAAGTTTTGCCTGGGCTGTTGTCTCAAGTATGCGGTCAAAAGGACTATTTTTTATGGTTGATAAGATATTTAAGGCATCGCTATATTTACCTTTATCAATATACACGATACTCATAGCGCTCTTTGCCCAGCCATCATCTAAATTGAGTGAATATGCCTTTTCAGCATCTTTAAAAGCATTTTCAAGATTGCCTTTTTCTCTGTAGGCAAGGCTTCTTAATGCAAGAAATGAGGCACCACCTTTTAATATATATGTTTCTTGGGTGATAACTTTTGTAAGTGGTTCTTTAAAACCATTTCTTTCAATTGTTAGCGTAACCTGTCTTCCTGCATGACCAAACATCCTTTGAATGATTTTTGCTATATCCTCGCCTTTTGTTGATTGCCCGTCTATCTTGATTATTTTATCTTCAACCTGTATGTCAGCTTTTTTTGCGGGGCCATATTCAAAAACTTGTAACCTGGCGTCCTTAAAAATCGTCTTTACCACAGGGTAGCCATTTTCAATGGAAATTGCCTGCTCCAACCCCGTCCCTGTGGAAGTCCATACTTTAAGCCCCCGATCAGTAATAGAAATAGCTTCATCGTATTTGCCCATTGCCCAGTAAGCGGTTGCAAGATTAAAATGCAAAACAGGATTATCAGGGGCTATTTCTAACGCCTTTTTGTAGGTGCTTACGGCTACGCTGTAGTTTTCTTTATCACCATAAATTTGAGCCAGCCGAATATATTGATCAGCGTTTTTGGGATTAATCTCTATAGATTTTTTGTAAGCACTAATTGCTTCGTCGTATTGTTTTTGGGCTATATATATTGTGGCTAATATTCCATAAGCATAGTCACTGGGTTTGATTTCTATCGATCTTTTCACTGCAGCCATGGCATTATCATACTGTTTTAATTCTCTATAAGAACTGGCAAGATCTATATAGAAATTTATTGCTGTAGGATCTAAATCAATAGCTTGCTTAAGTGCATTTACCGACTCTTGATATTGAGTATTTCGATAATAAGTACTGCCAAGCCAGAAATAACAGCTGCTTTTGCGGGGTACCATTGATAAAACATACTTTCTAACTTCAGGTGAAACATTCTGAAGATTTGGTATCTGTTGCTCCAACCTATCCGCTGAGAGCGTAGCTGCTTTTTTAAAAGCAACAATCGCATCTTTAAAATGCCGGGTTTTATAATATGCCTTACCCAGCCAAAAGTACCATGCCGGTGTCCATCCATAAGAAATACACTTTGCCTTGGGTGCTATATCTACGGCTCTTTTTAGATGCGTGACAGCATCTGAATATTGTTTTTTGTCTAATAATACCTTGCCGAGCATAAACGAACACCAACAGGATAACTCTCCCGTATCACCCTCACTGCTGACGCATGACTTGTACTCTTTAATAGCTTTTTCATGGTTGCCTGCACGATAAGCATCGTCACCTTCTGATGCTCCTGCTGCGGCGTGCCCTGTCATAAATGCAAAAATAGAAATAAGCATTACAAATTTCAGTGCATATTTCACAATTGTCCTCCTTGCCTTTATTTCAAACCTTACTCTCCCTATTGAATCAATTTTAGATTTGCATCAATATCTTTTGCCATATCCTTTGCTTTTTTTATAAACTCCTGTTCATTCTGTGTTGCGGTGTTTACCTGATTTTCTGCATCTGACCTTGCTGCAAGCGCCTGTTGAAGAAGTTCATCCACCTGAGCTTTCTCTTCAGGTTTTTGTGCGGATTGCACTTGATTACTTATTTCTGTTATCTTTTCATCTATCTTTTTCAGATTTTCCTCTGCCGTTTGCTTTTCCTGTCTTACTTTATCAAGGTCGGCTTCAATGTTCTGAAGTTCTTTAAGCTTTACACTAAACCCTTCCATAAGAGCTGTAAATTTTTTTGAATCCATCTGTTGAACTGCCTTCGCTTTTGGAATTGGAAAATCCGGCGTTTGAGGAAATTTACATTCAATATCAGTTTCTGCTCCAATCATCACCTTGTCAGACTGTTCACTAAAGAACTTTGCACCTTCGTGGTTTCCTTTTTTTCTCTCCTCAAGGGCACGGGTTGAAAAATAAGATGTGCAAAGAAGCCTTGCTATGGGTTTGAGGTCGGAAGTTTTATGCCCACCAAGCTGTATGGGTTTAAGCTCTGGCTTCTGGGCTATCCACATAGGCTCAAGCTTGCCTCCGCCACCGGTGATAGCGCCGTCCATTTTACCAATAAGCGATGCCCCTTGCTCTTTTTTTTTCTGCTGCTCCTTCAAAGCATCTTGTGCCGCCTTCTCCTGTGCATCCCTCCATGCATCAATAGCTGCTTGCATCTCTTTCTTCCGTTTTTCTTCCTGCTGTATCCTCAACTGTTCCTTATAAGAATTATCTGTAGATGGAGATGAAGCAGAATCATCAAACATTCCACTAAATATACTATTGAAAAGGCTGCCGAAAATTCCAACAGCCATTTGCTGTGATGTACTCAGCCTGCCGGAGGTTTTTCCTGATGAGGAACTGCCGGAAGGAGATGATTTAAGAGTGCATACCGGCATGTTCCGAGGGCCATTACTACAGTCGCAAGTATAGTTTTTCATTTTTTTATCTAAAGCATAGGCTTTCAGGGAGCTCGGGCAATCAATCTCCGCTCCCGCCCGGGTTACGGAACTAAAAAAGAATGTGGTTGCTGTTAAACATATAAACAAGATTGTTGCGGATATCCTTGGACAGATGTCAGGGTGCGCACTGTTCACTGCCATACGAGAACCTCCGGATTTTCTGCTGCATTGTAAATTTAAACATTAAAACAACTGCAAGGCGGGTCTTATGCAAGGAGGGTTATAACTTGCAGGAAAGCATTCAGCCTTGATCCTCATGCCCCTTTTCTTAATTATACTGCAATGTTGATTAACTTACAAGTAAAAGCCCTGCTATAGAATTACTTAATAACCACTTGTAATGTTTATGTTTAGAAAATATTACAGGCTAATGCTTTCAGGAAGAACATCGTAGAAACGGCTTTCTGAATCTAAACAATCTTGAAAAATTGCGCGCTCCATCTGCCTGTCGAACGTGCGATCTTTTCAGTGAATCTGGGGATTGTTTTTCGCAGTATCTTTCTCTGCCATTTTAAAAACACCCATGTTATCATCCTGATTCAGGAAATCAAGGGTAATGCTTGTTACTTTGCCTTGCGGATCAACCTGAAAAATCGCAAACCCGGATTCAAGATCAGAGCCAAAAACAGGTAAATTCACGGCAAAAATATTTCCATCCCAGTGATTGAGAGTCATTTTTACTTTTTTAGGACCCATCACTATAGTCAGTTTTCCGTCAACAAGACAAATGTTGATCCTGCCGTAAACATTATTCGAATAATCTCCGACGTACTTCTCCAGAGGCACTGCCGGAAGAGTGTTTTTTGGTGTTTCCGGTTTCTTAGCTTTTATTTCCTTCTTCGTTTTTTCCAACTCAGCTAATGCTTCAGCACTCAAATCCTTGGCAGGCTTACCGGCATACTGATCAATAAACCTGAAAGCCAGCAGTTCAGGCAACTCCGTAACATAGTTTGAAAGTATAACTATCCCGATTTTTTGTTCAGGGACATAGGCGATCATGGTTTTCATCTGGGTGCCGCCATTGTGCCAGATAATAGGATACGGCGAATGTTCCATATATAACCAACCTAAACAATAAAATATATTTTTATGCACTTCATTACCTAAGCTGACTATGGTTTTTGGTGAATGTATTATCTGCATATTTGCTTCCGAAACCAGTTGTTTATCATCGACTTTGCCGTTATTCATCTGAAAAGCCAGCCACTTCCCCATATCTACAACGTTTGAATTGATCCCGCCTGCCGGACCGGCAACATAACTCCAATCGAGAAATGCCCAATCTTTAGGTAAAGCAAATACCTTATCACCTTCTTCCGCGTGCAATGAAGATACATTTTTGGCATCGAGAAAACATCTCTTATCCGCCGAGGAATCAGACATTCCTAAAGGGTGAAAAATACGCTCCTTAAGGACCTGCTCCCAGGTCTTACCGGTATATTTTTCAATAATATCAGATGTAACAAGCCATAGCCCGTTTTGATAAGCATATTTAGCACGGAAACTGGCCACAGGTTTAATATTACGAATTGCACGTTTTATATACGGGCGGTCAAAACCTAAGAAAAAAAGGAAATCTGCAGCATATCCGGGCAGACCGCTGCGCTGAGACATTAAATCTACAATCTGATATTCCCTGGTTACCCAGGAATCATACATCATAAAATCAGGTGCATGATCAATGACCTTATCTTCCCACTTTAATTTTCCTTCATCTACAAGCATTGCGGCAAGAGCTGCGGTAAAAGCCTTGGAGGTCGAACCTATCTGAAAAATAGTGTTTTTATTAACAGGATCATTGCTGCCTGATGTTTTTACGCCAAAACCTTTTGCAAATATAAGCTTGCCATCCTGAACAATGCCGATTGACATACCGGGGATCTTCCAATCGACCCTTGCCTTGGCTGCATATTGATCAAAATCGGCTAATATTTTTTTGAGCTCCTGATCTGTCGGTTTTATGGTTTTTTCCTGCGCGAATAACGCACCTGCCTGCAACACAAAAACTGCCGTCAGAACAGCAAGTATCTTTTTCATATTCTCTCTCCTGTTATGTCAACTGCAAAGTTATACTTGTCTTCGAAAATTAACTGTAAAAACATGCAACGTTTCCCTGTTTTTCAATAATGTCAAAAATACCTTTTTTTTGAACCCCGGGTCGTTTGGGCAGAATAGGAGCCCTTATCTTGATAACCCGTCCGCCATTCTTCCGGGTGATATGTTTGCTCTATTCTCTTCTTGCGTTGATGTAATGTCAATACAATTCTATATCATTTGATTCTGTGACGACAGCTATTACCATTTAAACTATTTGCATCTTTGTGGAAAGCAACGGCAACAATTCCGGGCAACGAACTACCCCGCGGCTTGCTGCGGGGTATCAAAAACAAAATAAGAAGCATGGATCGAACGGTTGTTCTCATTGGATCTTCCCCAGTGTTGCTACGATCAGGTCGTAGACTTTGCTTACGGTTGCCGCCTCCAGACGCTCATCCGGTGAGTGGACGTTCTGTATCGTGGGGCCGATCGAAATCATATCCATACCGGGGTATTTCACTCCTGCCACGCTGGTTTCCAGACCGGCATGGACGGCCGTAACCGTGGGGACCGCAAAGTAAAGGTTCTCGTATACCTGCTTCATCAGGGCCAACAATGGCGAATTCGGGTTGGGCAGCCAGCTGGAATAGGCGCCGTAAAGCGTTACCGTGACTCCAGCGTTTTGAAAAACCCTGACAAAGCGCTGTGCTTCGGCGTCTCGCTCTGAGTCAATGGCGCTTCGCACGTTGGCGCCGGCGGCGAACTGCCCGTTGCCGATGGAGAGGACGCCGATATTGTTGGATGTTTCCACCAAACCGGGTACATCGGCACTCATACGGTACACACCTTGCGGAGCGGCATAAACAGCGTTAATCAGTGCCTGCTGCGCGCCCGTCTCCATCACCTTTGCCGGTAGGTCGGCCGACGCAACCGTCACGGCAAATCCCGGATCAGTTGCCGCAAGTTCACTTGCGACGGCGGCTTTGAAATCATTCACATATGTGTTGAAGACGCCGGTCTTGTCAGCCGGAATCGCTACAACGACTGTGGTTGCCCGGGGGATGACGTTCAGCGTGTCGCCCCCTGTCAGCCGGGCGAGACGAACGCCGCACCCGGCCGGGGCATTGACCAAAAGTCGCGCAATCAGTTGATGGGCGCCGGCCCTGCCCTTTCCGATGTCCATCCCGGAATGGCCGCCGAGGAGGCCGTCAATGGTGATTTGGCGCCCGGTCATGTCTGCCGGCGTTGCAACCTCTGTGTATGTTGCATTGGCATCGCCATAGACGGCGCCTGCACTGCCGATGACCAACCGGCCGGCCTCTTCGTTGTCCACGTTGATATAATACTTTCCCTGTAGAGCATCGGTTGCCAGGGCGTTGATGCCGGTAAAGCCGTCTTCCTCGTTAACGGTAAAAAGTGCTTCGATAGGTCCGTGTGCAACATCGTCTGCTTGCAGCAGTGTCATGATGATGGCCATACCGATGCCATTGTCCGCCCCCAACGTCGTACCATCGGCATGTACCCACCCATTATCAACGAAGGCGTTGATGGGATCGGTCTCGAAATTGTGGGTGGACGAGGATGTCTTTTGCGGCGCCATATCCAGATGAGCCTGGAGAACGACACCGGGGCGCCGTTCCATACCCTTCGTGGCCGGCTTGCGGATGATGACGTTGCCGACAGCGTCAATGGCGGTCGAAAGCCCCGACGAGCGTCCGAAGCTTGCGATAAAAGCGGTTGCTTTTTCCTCATGGTGCGAGGGACGAGGAATTTGTGTGAGATCGTAGAAGTTCTTCCAGACCTTTGTCGGTTGCAATGCCGGCCACGCGTCTGCGAGCGGTATGGATTTTGTTGCCGCTGCGGCCGGCGTATCATATGAGGCACAACCCCCAACCAGCAACGACGCAATGAACAGTATGACGGAAATACTCTGAATCGATTTACAAAATGGACAAGATGTTTTCATGATAGCCTCTTGTACTGACAAACATTTTATTTAAATTCAACCCGCAAAGATAGTTAAAAAAGATATATAAAACTTCCTTTGATAATTTTCTCAATTTGAAAACCTTTGCCGTCTTCTATTATAAAATTGCCTGAGATGAAAACGATTATTGTTTTGATTCGGCAAAGAGGCTATGAGTTGAAGAATGAGATGTCCGGTTCCCGGAACCTTGCGATGCTGTTCTTGACAACCTGCATCGTTTATCATAATATTTGAGAAATTTTAGCTTGTATTACAATACCTGCTGCATATTAATGGAGTAAAAATGAGTTCCGTATTTAAAGCTATTATATTATTGGTGTGCAGTAATGTCTTTATGACGTTTGCCTGGTATGCACACTTAAAGGAACTTAACGGAAAGCCCTGGTTAATTGCAGCGGTAGCCAGTTGGGGCATCGCACTTTTTGAATATCTGCTTCAAGTTCCTGCCAACAGAATAGGGTATCAGGAGATGAACATCGGCCAGTTAAAAATATTGCAGGAAGCTATTACACTTAGTATTTTTGTCCCATTTTCCGTTTTCTATATGAAAGAACCCCTAAAACTGGATTATTTGTGGGCTATGCTGTGTATACTGGGCGCTGTTTTCTTCATATTTCGAAGTAAATTGATCAGCGCATAGAAATGGACAATGATTTACAAAACAACATTACGGAAGTTGCAAGCGTTTTAAAAATCTTTGTTTATACAGGCGGCAGGGCGCTATTTCTTTCATGGTTTGAACCGGTCATAATAGTTCAGGGAAATATTTTATGTAAGTTGTAAGTATTTTAATTACGTCAGGTTACGGTCTGATGGCCCATTTTCCCCCGAATCGTCGCCGTACCCCACCAGGAAGGCAGGACTATTGTCCGGTCCTGCCTCATATGATCGAATACGATAACTCTATCAGAGGCTATCCCAATCGATAGAGGTTTTCTCGGAGGGCAGAGGTATAACGAAAACCGGCTTCCGGGCACGTTCAAGAACCTTGATGGCCACACTTCCGATAAAGGTCTGTTTTAAAAACCCTTTTCCATGTGTTCCGAGCACGATCACGTCGCAGTTTTCTTCGTTTGCAGCTTCCAATATCTCTTCTACCGGATTGCCCACGGGAACAAGGGTCTTTGATACCAGCGCAAGGCAAGAAAAACTCGCATGAGCGTCCATTTTCTTGCAAAATTCTTCAACCCGTTTCTTGATCTCGTTGAACTCCGCCTCCCGCTTCTGCTTCTCGGCCTCTTTTATCATATCCTCCAATTCGACTCCTACGTAGGTTATATGCCGGGGAGGCTCAATGGAATGGAGGATAACGATCTCTGCACCATTATTCTTTGCCATATCAACGGCGTAGAAAAAAGCATATGCTGAGTTTTTGCTGAGGTCCGTGGCGTAAAGAATTTTCTTGATTTTGGGAATCATTTCTTACCTCCTTTTTTTGTATACATTTTCTTCCACATTCCCACAGAGTCAGGAAATGGTGGAAGATTGAATTTAAACTGTTTCAGTTTACCCTATTGCCTATCGCTGAATCAATAGGTACTATCAACATAATTGTGTAAATTTCTTATAGAGGGGCAAATCAGGGCTTACCTTCCCTGTTTTCGTTTTCCTCCGGTTCATCTCCGTTTTCAGTGGTATAAATGCCGGAAGAAGATAACAGGCATTCTCTCCGGCAAGTAATATTTCTGCTTCTCTTATCGCCTTTTCACTCAAACAGGCTGAACCGGGAATACCGGCTTCACAGCTCTTTGCAGGACATGGCACCCGGTGGATATGGAAAACAATGCTGCCGGAGGGTGGCTTGAAGGCCGGAAGACTAACATTACGGCATGGCCGGTTTTTGGGGTGCGGTCAAAACAAGAGGAAGTGTAACCCCGAAGATGGTACAATAAGTGGGGCAGGTCAAGTAATAAGTTTTATAAAAAATGGAAATAGGAAATCAAAAATTTGAATCCCTAAGAAGGAATGAAAAATTGGAAAAGAATCTTGAAAAGGATGTTCTTTCGGCGTTTTCAAAAAAGGAACAAAAAGAAATTAAATATAAGCAGAGAGTATTGTCTTCGCTGGCGTATTTTGTCGGTAAAGATTTTGAAATCCCTGTAGAAATTAATAAGCCCGGAGCCGGATGGCACTGGGATTTTAAGGAAAACAAGATCAGGATTGACCCGAAAGACTTGTTGAAAAAACCACTGGATTATCTTCGTTTCGTTATCTCGCATGAAGGAGGGCATAGAAGAATTTCCAGGGCCGATTTTATCCCGCTGGAAACATGGAAACAACCGGGGTTTTCTTTTATGATGAATGCCGTTGAGGATCCGAGAAATAATAACTTTGTGGCGGAAAACTATCCCAAGTTCAGGGAGCAAATGGATTTGGCGTATGACCTGGATTTGGACTTTGAGAATAAATATAAAGAAAAAGCCCGGGAAAAATTGGGTTATGAACCGAGATTTATGCAGGCCGGATTTGAATACATTAAGCTTTGGTTAAAAGAGCGGAAAGGCGAGAGAGAGGAAATAAGCGGGAATTTGCCGAACGAGGTTCAAGAGGTGGTCAGAAAAACTATTGATTCTGCCAAAGATTCGTGGTGGCGTTACCCATCAAGAAAAGAAGCCGATGAGAGTGAAGATATTATTCGTAAATATGCCCAAGTATCTTATGAAATCAATAGGGATGAAATCTGGCCTGAATTTGAAAAGCTGGTTGAAGAAGATATGAAAGACCAAAAAATGCAAGAGCTAATAAAAGATATGCGAAAAGGGCAGGGAGGGGGCCAAGGTCAATCCATGCCCCAAGGGCTGAAAGACAAGTTAACTCCTGAAGAGCAAAAAGAACTGGAAAAGGCGATTGAAAAAGCATTGGAAGAAGCGAAAAAGGAGCAGGATAAAAAAGAAAAAAGCAAAGAAGGTGAAAAAGAAAATGCGGAAGAAGGACAGGGAGAAAATGACGCCAAAAAAGGGGAGCAACAAGGAAAACCGATTAATTTGAATTCACTCCCGGAAAGACTGAAACAAAAAATTAAAGACTATATTGAAACACTCCCTGAAGATAAAAAGAAAGAGCTTCATAATAGGGCGGAAAAGAAAATAAAAGAATTAGAAAAAGAAATCAACGAAGAATTGGGCGGCAAGCTTTCAGATAATCCGGAGAAAAAAGCGGAAAGGATTAATGATGAAAGACCAAAAAAAGGAATAGGAAAACCGGAAGAAGGAAAACCGGAAACCGATTTAGACAAAGAAAGGGAAAAACAACGACAAAAAGATTTGCAAAAATATAAAGACATCCTGGGGAAATCCCTGGGAAAAGATGCCAATGTTTATGAAGAATACCGAAACAAGGTCCTGCCGATTATTGAAAAATTAGAAAATGATTTGCGGGAAATTTTTGTGGTGAGGCGTGCCAGCCGATGGCAAAGCGGATTCAGAACAGGCAAAAAAATTGATATCAAAACAAGAATGCAGGAAAAAGCCAAAGGAATCTCCGCGGTGGAAAGCAAAGCGTGGCAAAAAAGAGAACTCCCGACCGAAAAAGATTACACTATTTCCATTTTAGTGGATTTATCCGGTTCTATGTCCAGGGGCGGTAAAATTCAGGAGACATTTAAAGCGTTGATTGTCCTGGCAGAAGTGTTAAATAAGCTGTCAATAAAAACAGAAATTATCGGTTTCAATGACAGGCTTTATGAATACCAGACATTTGGAGAAAATCTGTCACGGGAAATTAGAGAAAATATGGGAGGAATTTTGCGAAAAGCCCAGGACACAGGGCCGAGTGGAGATATTAAAGCTCGATGGAATGATGATGGTTGGGCACTGCAGGAAACCTCCAAAAGGCTGGCGAAACAAAGGGCAAACGAGAAGTTTCTTATGGTTCTTTCGGACGGATTACCCGAAGAATCCCCCGCTCATAGCGGAGCAGAATTTGACCTGGGGAGAATGGTCAACAGGATAATGCAGGAAACCGACCAAAAGCTCATTGGTCTCGGAATTGGCGGCGGCACAAAACATGTAGAAAAATTCTATCCAAACAGTCTGGCAGATATTGATGTCAAGGAAATGGTGGAGAAACTGGCTGATATAATAAGGGAAATGATTGTAAATTATCAGAATTTTTGATATATTTAAGCCATGGAAAAATTTGAAGCTTTATTTGTAAGCGAAAAAGAAAAAAAAGATGATAGAACACCCTCTTCTCCGGAGAAAGAAAAAAGGGAAATTGATGAATTAGGAAAAGCTACTGAACTGAAACAAGAAATCAGCGAAATCGCCAAAGGCAGAAACCTTGAAGATTTGGAACTTCCTGACCTTAAAGAGATTTTGAATAAGTATAGGCAAATGGAAAGCGTCCTTGGCATTTCAGGTAAAAAAACTTCTGAAACCGTGCAAAAGCAGATGGATATGGCGAAGGAAGTTATGGGCGAGGAATTTTTCGGTTTTCAGGAAGTAAAAAAAGCTTCCGGAATTGAAATCAATCCCGGAGATATTCCTGAAATTCCTTTTGGAAAAGCCGAGATAGAAAGAGCTAAAGAGTTAAGCCAGTTTTTAGTTTTGCGGGTTGATAAAGCACCGGATGGAAAACCCTTATCTTTGCAGAAAATGAATGAAATCCTCAAGGGTAAAGTTTCAGATGGAAGCAAACTTCTGTATTCAGAGGACGGCAAGGGGGGAATCAAAAGCGACGCTTGGTATAAAGACGAAGATTTTATCAAAAATGAGGCGCCAAAATTGGCCTGGGCGCTGGTGAGCAAGGAAGTTATTGCCAATTCAACCGGCAAGAATTATCTGCAGCAGACAGAAGAATTGGCAGGTTACATAAAAAATCAAGTTTTTAAAGGTTCTGAAATACCCGAAGAGTATCGGGAAGCTATCAAGGAGTTTGAAAAAGAAAAAGACGAAATAGGAAAAATAATTTCTTCCGACCGGCAAAAGGCATCCGAAAAATTAAGCCGGTTAAAAATCAATCAACTGGCAAGGCAAAATCCAGCCGAGGTTTTATATGACATTGCCGTTTATTTTCAAAACAAAGGAGAGCGTATTCTGAAAAACATTTATACTTGGACTTCAAGCCGTGATTCGGACGGTGAGCTCGTATCTGTCGGTGATTTTGATTCCGATGGTGTGCATGGGGCCAGGTGTACTCCTGACGACTCACGCAGCCACCTTGGCGTTGCTTTCTCCCGCAGTTTTTGAAAATCTGAAATGGAAATTTTTACTCTAAATATAATGTGCAAAATGAAATAAAAAAGTTCTTGCAGTTGGCTGCTTCTTCAAAAGAGGCAGGTTTTAATGGTGGTCGACAATGAAAAAAGAAGGAACTAATACCGATAAAGAAAGAGAAAAGGCAGGCAGCCTTGAGCAAGGAAAAAACGCACCAGTAAAGGAAACTGAAACAGCTATGGTTTATTTGGGAGTAGAACTGCCCAAGGGCAAGGGGGGCGATTTCTGCCCGAAGCGAGAAAATTATCAGCATTATCACAACGACGAATTTTCTTTAGAACTTCAGAAAAAAATAGCCACTGCTTTTAAGCTCGGCCAGCCAATTCTTATTGAAGGCGGAACCAGCATAGGAAAAACAACGACAGTCAGGAAAATGTGTTCCGAACTGGGCTGGGAAGTGTATTATAAAAACTTGAACGGAATGACGGATGTTGAAGATATGATGGGGAGATATATTCCTAATCCCGATAGAAAAACAACCAATGATCCGGAATATAAGTGGGCAGACGGCCCTGTAACTCAAGGTCTCAGGCAGGATGATGAAAAAATAAAGGTGATAATTTTGGATGAATATAATTCGGCTAATCCGAACATTATTATCCGTCTCCATGAGGTTTTGGACGAATTGGAAAAGAACGGGGAGGTTGTTTTGGCGGAAGACGCCTCAGAGAGAATAAAAATAAACAGGTCCCGGACAAAGATTATTGCATTAACCAATCCTCCCGGAAAGGGATTTTTAGACCGCCAGCCCCTTGACCCTGCCCAGCTCCGCCGATGGGTATATCAAAAAGAAGTTATTGAATTGCCAAAGGAAACTTTTTCTGAGTCGGTGGATATGATGTTTCACTTGAGACCGGAAGTAAAAGAATTAGCTTCGGAAAAATTTTTAACTTCCAATGAAACGGAAATTCCCATTGGAGAACTCCGGGAAATTCCAGGCATGAAAGAATTGGTAGAAATATACAAGGAATTTCATTTTGCAGCCAAAGAACTTCTGAAAAACAGAAAAATCGCTCAAGACCAACCGCAAGCGTTTACGTATGACGACCGCATGGAGTCTCAGCGAGTCCTTAAATTTATCCAGAATTTTTATCGGGGCGATATAAATGCGGTCTGGAAAGAAGCTTTAAAATACTTTTATGTTAATAAATTGGAAGATGAAACCGACAGACAAAAATTGTTTGAGTTGATCAATGCGATTGAATATGTGCAAACAGTGGAATCAAAAAGAAAAGGGATAGAAAGGGAAAACAAGGCCGCCACGCCCGAAGAACTGGAAAAAGAAAAGACTTTGTCCGAGATTGAAAAAATAAGGAAAAAAATAAAGGAAAGCAGAAAAGTGCCTGAAGGATTTTTTGAAGAAAAAAGGGGTGGCCTGCCCCCAATAAACCGGTCCACAAATTGAGTTATGGAATAAGGTCCTGTTACGCCAAGGGCATTGTGAGTCGGATAGGTCGGTTTCTTTCGATGCTGAAGATGGATGTTTCTCTCTCCAAATCCCTAAAACCCCACCCTCAACCCTGCATTCACACTATGTGCAACATACCTGCTTTCACCTATCTGGGCATCGTAATTAATATAGATGGACATACCACGGACAGTAAAGGCGGTAATCCCTGCACCCAGGGTCACAAAGT